>OCTA010000388.1_pt1 | contig 40359 bp, 38 predicted proteins | sample 1538991 | NCBI WGS metagenome assembly OCTA01 (sample SAMEA3539302, study PRJEB22396) | soil metagenome | biome: tundra; feature: field; material: soil | place: USA | collected 2010-05 | depth 0.15 m | reverse complement strand
GAAGCGGCGCCCGCCGCCGTCGCGCCTCCGGAGGTCACCGCCGCGCCCGAACCGGCGGTCGCGGCCACGTCGTTTCTCGCGTCCCCGCCCGCTGCCGCCGTCGCGCCGAGAGCGACGCGGGCGATCGCGCCCGCGCCGCTCCCGATGCGAAGAGCGCCCCTCGACGCCCTCCCGGCGCAACGCGCGCCGGGGCCGGCTGCGGCGAGCCCCGCGGCGGCGAGCCCTGCGGCGAGCCCCGCGGCGGCGAAGGTGGACTGCGATCCGCCCTTCTACTTCGAAGGAACGAAGAAGGTCTTCAAGCCGAGCTGCATTTGACAACGAACGACTGGAACGAGGCAGAGACGTGATGAAGGGGAATGCGAGCGCGAAACGATGGGTGGCGACGACCGGCGTCGCCTGCACGGTCTTCGCCGCGGTCTTCGTGAACGGCGCCGCGCGCGGCGAGAGCGAAGCGTGGGCGTCGTCGAAAGAGGAGTGCCTCGAGGCCCATAGCCGCGGGCAAGACATGCGCGACGCCGGCCGGCTGACCACCGCCCGCCAGGCGTTCATGGCGTGCGCGCAGACCTCGTGCCCCCAGCTCATTCAGGCCGACTGCGCGCGCTTCGGCGAAGAGCTCGAGCGCCTGGTGCCGACGGTGAGCTTCGCCGCCCGCGACCCGAACGGCGGCGACTTGCCGAACACCTCGGTCTCCGTCGACGACACGCCGGTGGCCGCGAAGCTCGACGACGGCAAGGCGTACGACCTCGACCCGGGCCGCCACACCATCCGCTTCGTTCACGACGGACGCGAGACCCTGGTGACGGTCGTGCTCACGCAGGGCGACAAGGGCCGCAGCGTGATCGCGACCTTCGCAGACCTCAACGGCGACGGCCGCCCCCTGACCACGCCCGCGGCGGCGGTCGCCGGGCCGAGCCGCCCGATCGGGCCGCTCTTCGTGGCGGGCGTCGGAGCCGCAGCGGCCGCGACCGGGGTCGTGCTCGCGATCGTCGGGATGAAGCAGGTGCCCGACGCCTGTTCGATGGGATCGCGGCAGTGCGTCGCGGCGCCCGGAGACCCGGCGTTCGATCAGGCGCGTCGCGGCGTCACGTTGGCGAACACCGGCATCGGCATCGGTATCGGCGGCGCCGCGCTCCTGGCGGGGGGCGCCCTCTGGTACTTCGCTCAGCCCCTGAAGCTCCCGAAGGAGATCGGCAGCATCACGCCGTGGGCCGGCGACCGCTCCGGCGGGGTCGCCGTGCGCGCCAGGTTCTGAGGGTCACTCGTCGCCGCTATCGCGAGGCGCGGGGCGGAGGTTGTGCTTCTGAACGAGGCGGTGCAGGTACATGCGGTCCATGCCGCCGTTGCGCGCCGCCTTGCTGATGTTGCCGCCCGCCGCTTCGAGGAGCGCGGCCAGGTAGGTTCTCTCGAAGGCGTCGACCGCCGCGTCCTTTGCGAGCTTGAAGGGTATCTTCACGCTCGGCTCGCTCGGCGGCTCGGGCTCGCTCGCGTCGCGCGACGGGTGCGGGGGAGCACGCCGTCGCGAGGCGGGCAGCGCCTCCTTGAGGACGAGGGACCGCTCGACGTAGTTCCGGAGCTCTCGCACGTTGCCCGGCCAGTCGTGATCGGCGAGGTCGGCGAGGACGTGCGGCGAGAAGAGGCCGCCCTGGTCGTGGGAAGAGACGCCGAGCGAGGTGAGGAAGCTGGCGACGAGGGCGGGGACGTCTTCGATCCGATCGCGCAGCGACGGGACGCGCACGACCATGACCGCGAGGCGAAAGTAGAGGTCTTCGCGGAAGCGGCCCTTGTTCACTTCGCGATCGAGGTCGCGGTTCGTGGCGGCGATGACGCGCACGTCGACCTTTCGCGCCCGCGTCTCGCCGACGCGGCGGATCTCGCGCGACTCGAGCGCGCGAAGCAATTTCGGCTGGAGCTCGAGGGGCAGCTCGCCGATCTCGTCGAGGAACACGGTCCCGCCGTTGGCGGCCTCGAACGCCCCGACCCGGTCGCGATCGGCGCCGGTGAAGGCGCCGCGCACGTGTCCGAAGAGCTCGCTCTCGATCAGATTCGGCGAGATCGCGCCGCAATCGACGATGACGAACGCCTTCTCGGCCCGCGGGCCGCGCTGGAAGATCTCCGAGGCGACGAGCTCCTTGCCCGTGCCGCTGTCGCCTTCGATGAGCACGTTGATGTCGCTCGCGGCGACCTTCTCGAGCGACGCGAAGAGCTTGCGCATCGCGACGCTCGTGCCCGTCAGGGCGCCGAACGACGCCACGTTGGGGATCGAGACCTCGCTCGCGGCCTCGAGCCCGCTCACGTGGACGATGCAGTCGCCGAGCGCGAGGGTCGCCTCACTGGCGAAGTCGGCGTCGCGGACGCGGACGCCGTCGACCTTCGTCCCGTTGAGGGACTCGTTGTCTTGCAAGCGCCAGCCCTTGTCGCCGAAGGTCAGCTTGCAGTGAAAGCGCGAGACCGACGGGTCGCGCAAGACGAGGTCATTGGTCGAGTGCGTGCCGATCCGGCAGACTTTGCCGTCGTGAACGACGGTCCGCGGCCCGTCCGCGGCCGCCAGCGGCTCACGGCAAACTTCGAGCGTCAGCTTCGGGACGACGTCGATGATGCGCCGCATGGCACGCACCGCCGAGTCGCGCGAGATCGCGGTGGGGGGTTCGTCTGCGAGGCGTTCCGACGGCCGTCGCTGCATCCCCCCGATGATGACACGCCCCGAGGGCGCTGGCAGCAGCCATCTCGGGCCAGCCTCGGGCCAGCGGCGACCTCAGCGGGGCTCGTTGCCCCACGACGTCCCCACGACGTCCCCACGACAGAGGGCGGGGGGATGGGCCGCTGGCTTGCTCCCTTGGCGCCTTCGGCCTAACACCTGGACCCATGCGAACGATGTGGGTCTCGAAGCGCTCGAACGACACTTGCAAGACCCAGATGTACTACGCCCGCCAGGGGGTGATCACCGAGGAGATGGCGTACATCGCCATACGCGAGAAGGTCGAACCGACTCTCGTTCGCGACGAAGTGGCTCGAGGGCGGCTCGTCATCCCGGCGAACGTGAACCACACGAACCTCGAACCGATGGGCATCGGCATCGCCCTCGGGTGCAAGGTGAACGCCAATATCGGCAACAGCGCCGTGACCAGCGACAGCGTCGGCGAGCTCCGCAAGCTCCAGGTCGCCGTGAAGCACGGGGCCGACACGGTCATGGACCTGTCGACCGGCGGCGACATCGACGGCATCCGCGCCGCGATCATCAAGAGCTCGCCGCTGCCGATCGGTACCGTGCCGATCTACCAGGTGCTCAAGGAGCGAAAGACCGTGTCGGACATCCGGGCCGACGACCTCATCGACATGCTCGAGCACCAGGCGAAGCAGGGCGTCGACTACTTCACGATCCACGCGGGGGTCCTCGCCGAGCACCTGCCGCTCGTGCAGCACCGGATCACGGGCATCGTCTCGCGCGGCGGCTCGATCATGGCCCAGTGGATGATCGAGAAGAAGAAGCAGAACCCCTTTTACACGCACTGGGACAAGGTGCTCGAGGTCTGCGCGAAGTACGACGTGACGATAAGCGCCGGCGACGGCCTGCGCCCCGGGTGCCTCGCCGACGCGAGCGACGCCGCGCAGTTCGCCGAGCTGAAGACGCTCGGCGAGCTCACGCTGCAGGCCTGGCAGAAAGACGTGCAGGTCATGATCGAGGGGCCCGGCCACGTGCCCTTCGATCAGATCGAGATGAACGTGAAGAAGGAGATGGAGCTCTGTCACGAGGCGCCGTTCTACGTGCTCGGCCCGCTCGTGACCGACATCGCGCCCGGGTACGACCACATCACGAGCGCCATCGGCGCCACCATGGCCGGAACGGCCGGCGCGGCGATGCTCTGCTACGTGACGCCGAAGGAGCACCTCGGCCTGCCGAACGAAGACGACGTGCGCCAGGGGCTCATCGCCTACAAGATCGCGGCGCACGCCTCCGACGTGGCGCGGCACCGGCCGGGCGCGCGCGATCGCGACGACGCGCTGTCGCGCGCGCGCTACGCGTTCGACTGGAAAGAGCAGTTCCGCCTGTCGCTCGACCCCGAGACGGCGCAGGCGATGCACGACGAGACCCTGCCCGACGAGTACTTCAAGAGCGCCGAGTTCTGCTCCATGTGCGGCCCGAAGTTCTGCAGCATGCACATCAACCGCGCCGTGCAAGAGTTCAACAAGCAGGTCGAAGAAGACAAGAAGACGGGCAAGCGCACGCTCGATCTCTTCACGCCGTGAGGGGGCGCCTCCGCGCTTTCGTCGCCGCGATCGCCGTCGGGCCCGCGATGGGCGCGGGGTGCGGAAGGGGAGCGGCCACCGCGGCGCCGGCCTCGTCTTCGAGCGGGGCGGCGACCCTGCCGGGTGCCGACGGCGGAGCCGCCACGGCAGCCGACGACGACGGGGGCGGCCCGATGGACGCGCGGGAGGCCGCCGCCTGGTCGCGCGCGCGCGACGGCGGCGGCGACGACGACGACGATCTTCGCCTCGCCGATCTCGTCGGCTGCTCCGGCCTGCGCGAGCGCGCCTCGACGGCGGCGCTCCGGCCGACTGCCCTCCGCGCCATGGCCTACTGCCGTGACTTCTCCGAGCTCCCCTGGATGGCCGACGTCGGCGTACACGGGAGCGACGCCGACGCGCTCGCCGTGCTCGACGCCGTCGTCGAGCAGTCCGCCCGGGTGCGCCGTGCCACGGATCCCGAAGACGCCGACGAGCTCCACACCGGCTGCGGCGCGCTGCTCGATCTCGCCCGGGCCGCCGACCGCCCCGCCCCCCGCCGCGTCCGAGCCATCCGGGCCCTGCGCATGCTCTCCGACCGCGGCTGCGTGAAGCGGGCCGACATCCCCACCGACCTCGACGCCAAGTAGCGGGAGAAACCGCAAAGGCGCGCTTTTGCGGTTCTCAGGCGTCGTGATCGACCATGCGGCGGGCTTCGTGAACGAGGCGCTGCACTTCGGTTTGGGCGTCGTCGCGAAGGCGGGCGGCGCGGACCTTTTCGCGAATCGTGATGGGGGCGCCGATGCACATGGCCACGCGCGAGGGATCGGCGGCGGCCATGCGCGCGAGGTGGGCCGGGAATGACTCGTTGACGAACGCGGCGTCCGAATCGGCGGCGTACGCGAGGCCGACGGGGATGATGTCGGCGCCGGAATGGAGGGCGGCGACGAAGGCGCCGGCGTGGAACGGGCGGACGTCGTCGCCCGGGAACGTCGTCCCCTCGGGAAACACGATGACCGTCGAACCCTGCGCGAGGTGCGACCGGATGACGCGCACCGCTGCCGCGCCGCTCACCGCGTCGGAGCGATCGACGAACACGGTGCCCACGGCGCGCGCGGCCTGCCCGACGAGCGGCCACCCCGCGAGATCGGCGCGGCTCACCATGCGGCCGCCGAAGGCGCGGAGCAGCACGAGGATGTCGGCCGTCGATCTGTGGTTGGCGACGATGAGGTGCCCGTGCCCGTGCACCGGCATGGGGCCGCGCGTCGACGCGCTCACGCCGAAGATGCGAAGGAGCGCCGCGGCCCACGCTCCCACCCAGGCGTCGCGCCGCGCCTCGGGGTCCGACAGGGGCGAGACGGCCTCGCGCAAGACGAACGCCGGCAGCATGAGAGCGGTCACCGCGCCGAAGCCCGCGACCCGGGCCGCGCTGCGAACCAATCGCCGCGCGGTCACCATAGCCGCCTCATCGCGAAGGACGCCCACTCGAACCCGCGGCGGACGAGCGAACGATCGCGCCACGCCTCGAGGCCGACGCGCGCTGCGTTGCCGAGATCGTGCTCGAACCAGGAGCGCACATGCCGCGCGAACGCCCGGTCTTCGACCGCGAGGTTGATCTCGAGGTTCTTGCGCCACGACCGCTCGTCGAGGTTGTAGCTGCCGATCGTCGTGAACTCGTCGTCGATGATCGCGGTCTTCGCATGGAGCATCGTCCCCGGCAGCGTCCAGAGCTCGACGCCGTGGCGGAGGAGCGTATCGAAAAGCGCCTCGCTCGCATATTGAACGACCGGGACGTCGCCTCGCGCCGGGATCATGACCCGCACCTGCGCGCCCTGCCGCACGGCCTGGAAGAGCGCCGCGCGCACCTTGCGATCGGGCACGAAGTACGAGTTCGCGATGTCGACCTGGTGGCGAGCGGCCCGGATACGCACGACGTACTCGCGGTGCATGCTCCGGCGCGTGCGCCACTGGCTCGCCAGCACCCAGACCGGGCGGGTTCGCCGGCGCGAGAGCGGGCGCACGTCGTGCGGGGGCGCTTCGGTGGTGAGCTTTCGCCACGTCCGGTAGAAGAGCGTCCGGATCTCGCTCGTCGCGTCGCCGCGCACTTCGACCATGTCGTCGCGCCAGCCGGCGCCGCCCTCTTCGGGCGAGAGCCACGGCGACGCGAGGTTGATGCCGCCCGTGAAACCGTGGAGACCGTCGACGACGAGCAGCTTGCGGTGATCGCGGCGCTCGATCCGTTCGAGGCGGAAGTGGGGATCGAGCGGCGAGATCGACGCGTACTCGGCCACGCGACCGCCCGCGGCCGAGAGCGTCGCCCACCAGACCTCGTTGATGCCGAGGCTCCCGACCGAGTCGTGGATCACGAGCACCTTCACGCCCGCCCGCGCGCGCTCGGCGAGCGCGTCGCGAAAGGCGGCGCCGACGGCGTCGGCCCCGATCCAGTACATCTCGAGCAGGATCTCGCGCGTGGCGCGGGTGATCGCGTCGAGCATGACGGGGAAAGCCTGGACGCCGTCGCGCAAGAGACGAACGGAGTCTCCGCCGACCTCGAACCACGGCGAGCCGGCGTCGTCGACGCGGCTGACGTCGGGGTCGAGGTCCGAAGGGCGAGGGGAGTTCAACGGACGGGGTTCTTGTCGGGCGGCGGGGGCGTCGCGCGCGGGGGCCGCGCCGCGACGATGACGAACGCTTCGTCTTGCAGGGTAGCGGTTGCGAACGCGCGAAGGTCGTCGATCGACGGGGTCGGCGCGGGCCCGTCGCCCCGCCAGAGATCGACGACGCGGGCGCGAGGATCGAGCGAGCTCGCGAGCTTCGCGCGGGAGAGCGCGGCCGCCGCGCGGGTTCGGTCTTCTTCGCGAAGCGCTCCGTGCCGCAGCCGATCGAGGAGCGCTCGCACCTGGGCGACGGCGGCGTCGATCGAGAGGTCGGCGCCCACCACGCGCACGACGAGCGCCGAGGCTTGCGGCGAGCCGAGGACGACCGTGCTCCACGTGCGCGCGAGCGGCGCGCCGGAGGGGCCGCCGCCGAGGGCGCGCGCGAGCAGGCCGTCGCTCCCGTCGAGGGCCGCGGCGACCCACATGGCCGCGACGCGCGCGGCGGCGTCTCCGGGCGCGAGCGGCGCGCCGATGAGGATCTCGGAGAGCGCGCCCGCCGCCACGTCGACGGCGTACGTGCCTGCGCGAGGCGCCATGGGCGCGGCAGCGGCCGGGCACGTGCGCGCTTCACCCGGGCGTCGCGCGATCCAGCGATCCACGGCCCGCACGGCGGCCTCGGCCTGCGTCGCGTCGACGTTGGCGACGACGGCGAGCCTCAGCGGGCCGCCGCGCACCGTGGCGGCGCGCACGGCGACGGCGTCGTCGGAGACCGACGCGAGCCCGAAGAGGGTGCCTTGCGCGTCGAGCCACGAGGGGTGACCGGGCGAGACCGCCGCGGCGAGGCCGCCGAGCGCGCGCGAGTCGGTCTCGGCGGCGCGGGCGATGAGCGTCGTGCGCGCCTGCATGGCGCGCGCGGGCGCGATCTCGTAGGCGGCGAAGGCTCGCGCGGCGCTGTCGGCGAGGCGCCGGGCGTGCGCTTGCGAAGACTCGCCAGGCCGCGCAGGTCCGTGAACGAGCAGGCCCACGCCGTCGACCCCGACGAAGGGCTCGACCTGCGCGTCCGGGGCGTTGTCCGACGCTTGCGCCGCGGCGGCGAGGGCAACGGCGGCGCTGACGCCGGCGTTGGCCGACGACTCGGCGCCCGTGCCGCACGGCGAAGCCAGGAGCACCCACGTCTCGCCCTGGCCTCGCTCGACGCGCGTGCGCGCATCGACGACCGGCGCGTGCCAGGCCCGGGTTGCGCGGTCGATCTCGGCCCGGATGGCGTCGGCTCCCCCGACCGGACCGGGCGAGTCGCGCGGCGCCGAGAGCCCGACGGCGATCGCCATGACGGGCGGCCCGTCCCCGGCGTCTGCGCGTGGCCCGGCGAGCGACCACCACGCGGCGCGCTCGGCCGCGTCGCGGGGATCGGCGGCGCGCTTGGTCAGCTCGCTCCCGAGCTCCGAGGGCGCAGCGCCGTCCGCGATCTCCACGGCCACCTCCTGGCGGGCGAGGGCCGCGGCGGTCGCGATGCGCGCGGCCGGATCCGACGCGAGGTCCCGGGCCGAGAGCTCGATCGCCGTCGCGACGCAGCCGCCGTCGACATGCGCGGTGGCCGTGACCGACCGCACGCGCGCCGGCGCCTCGAGCGCGGCGAGGCGCGACGCCAGCGGCCCCGCGGGATCGCCGAGCGCCGGGGCCACGGCCACGGCGCGCTCCGGGGTGGCGGTCCTCGCGGTGACTACGATGCGAGCCGCTCCCGGAGGGATCTCGCCGGCAGCGGAGTAGACGACCGACGAGGCCTGGGCCGCGGGCCACGGCGACGGCGGGATGGTCGCTCCCCGGGGCCACGGGGGCGCGCGTCCGAGGGCGCCGGCCGTCGCGTCGGCGAGGGCGGCGTCGCCCACGGTCGCGATCGCGACCCGACCCAGACCGTGAGCCGCGCCACGCCACGCTTCGAGCTCCGCGGGGCTCACCGTGCTCGCGCTGGAAGAGTCCCCGGCGGCGTAGGCCTCGCCCGTGCACCGAGCCGCGTCCGCGAGCGCAGGATCCGCCAGGGGCCGTCGGGCGAGCGCCGCCGCCTTGCGCGTCACGGTGGCGAGGGCCGCTTCGTGCGCATCGACCGGCGTGAGGAGCGCGGCGCGCACCGCCGCGACGACGCGCGCGCCCTCCGAGGGCGAGCCCACGAGGGCGCGCAGTCGCCAGCCGTCCCAGCCGCCCACCGCGTTGACTTCGATGCCCCGCGCCGCGAGGCGCTCTTCGATCAGCGCCGCGAGGGCGACGCCTGCGAGCGCGCCTCGCTCCGGCGCCACGCCTGCAGTGGTCACGGCGATGGCGAGCGCTCCGCGCGCGTCCCCTTCGCGGACGATGACGACGAGCGGTGGCCGGCCGGTCCCGGTGCTGCGGGTCACGAGCGAACGCCCCGCGGCGTCTGCGCCCGGGACGTGCGCGGCGCAGCCGACCGTTGCGATCAGCGCCAGACACGAGACGGCTCGCGCGCTCGCGAGCCCGACGGCACCGACTGTCAACGCGGGCGTCAACGCGGGCTCAACGCGGGTTCCGCCCCGGCACGCTCCCGGGCGCGCCCTCGCTCCCCGAGGGGGCCGCGGCGACGCCGCTCCCGGCGACCTCGGCGGCCTTCGACCGCACGAACGCCGCGATCTGGCGCATCGGCACGCGGGCCGGGCACCGCGCTTCGAGCACGGCGAGGCGCTCGTCGCCGACGGCCTCGAACGAGCGCGCCGCGGCGTCGTAGTCGGGCATGCTGCGTGAGCTCGCGAGCATGAGATCCATCACGCCGGCGTAGCGGCCGCCGGACCGCGCCATCGCGGCGCCCTCGCCTCCGTCGCACAGCCCGCACGCGATGCACGCGCTGAACGCGGGCAGGATCCGCCGCTCGCCGGCAGACATGGGTGCGAGCCGATCGGCGGCGTAGCTGCGACGAAACTCGGCGAGCCCGCGGCGAGTTCCGAGGAGCGGAGCGGCGAGCGATCGTATGAGCCCCCAGGTGAGGACGAGGAGCGCGTGCAGGCGGCCCATGCGACACTCCGATCGTTAGCATGCTAACGACAAGGCGCGCATGGCCCTCGTCTCCCTCCGTACCTCGTCTCGGGGCCGTCGCACGCGGGACCGGAACTGGGAACTGACCGCCTTTTTGCCGACCTGCCGCGAGGAGATGCTCGCGCGCGGGTGGGACGAGCTCGACGTCCTCATCGTCACGGGCGACGCCTACGTCGACCATCCCGCCTTCGGGCCGGTGCTCGTGGCGCGGTTCCTCGCGGGCCGCGGCCTTCGCGTGGGCATCGTGGCGCAGCCGAAGTGGAGGTCTCCCGACGACATCGCCGGCATGGGCCGGCCGCGGCTCTTCGTCGGGGTCGCCGCGGGCAACCTCGACTCGATGCTCAACAAGCTGACGGCGCAGAAGAAGGTGCGGTCCGAAGATCAGTACTCGCCCGGCGGCCGCACCAACATGCGCCCGAACCGCGCGACGCTCGTCTATTCGAACCTTTGCCGCCAGGCGTTCCCGGGGCTGCCGCTGGTCATCGGCGGAATCGAGGCGTCGCTCCGGAGGATCGCGCACTACGACTACTGGAGCGACACGGTTCGCCGCTCGATCCTCCTCGACAGCAAGGCCGATCTCCTCGTGTTCGGAATGGGCGAGCTCGCGGCCTGGGAGATCGCCCGCCGCCTCGACGCGGGCGAGCGCGTCGAGCAGCTGGGCAACGTGCGCGGCACGGCGCACGTCCGCAAGAACCGTCGCGCCTGGGAAGACGCGGCCACCCACGCGAGCCGGTACGTGACCGACGGCAAGCCGGTTCTCTTGCCCTCCTACGAGGAGGTCGCGGCAGACAAGGAAGCGTTCGCGAAGATGTCGCGGATGTTCCAGTTCGAGACCAACGCGCACAACGCGCGCCCGCTCATCCAGCCGCACGGCGACGAAGCCGTGTACTTCAATCCGCCCGCGCTCCCGCTCGAAGAAGCGCAGATGGACGCGCTCTACGATCTCCCGTTCGTGCGGCGGCCGCACTGGAGCTACGGCGACGAGACGATCCCCGCCTTCGAGACCGTCAAGAACTCGATCGTAACGATGCGCGGATGCTTCGGGGGCTGCACCTTCTGCAGCATCACCGAGCACGAGGGTCGAATCATCCAGAGCCGCAGCGCCGACAACGTGGTCCGCGAGGTGCGCGCGCTCTCGCGCATGGAAGAGTTCCGCGGGACGATCACCGACGTCGGCGGCCCGACGGCGAACATGTACAAGATGGCGTGCAAGGACGACGAGACCGAGCACGCTTGCCGGCGTCTGTCGTGCGTGCACCCGGGCGTCTGCGAGAACCTGGTGACCGATCACGCGCCGCTCATCGACCTCTTGCGTCGCGTGCGCGCCGAGCCGGGGGTCGACCGGGTCTACATCGCGAGCGGCGTTCGCTACGACCTCGCCGTGCGGAGCCCCGAGTTCGTTCGCGAGCTCGCCGCCCACCACACCGGCGGGCAGCTGAGCGTCGCTCCCGAGCACACGAACCCCGACGTGCTCGACAAGATGAAGAAGCCGCCCATCGAGCACTACGAGCGCTTCGCCCAGGCCTTCTGTCAGGCGAGCGAGCAGGCCGGCAAAGAGCAGTACCTCGTGCCCTATTTCATCAGCGGCCACCCGGGGTCGACGGTGAAGGACACGATCGAGCTCGGTCTCTGGCTCAAGGGCAAGAACATGCGTCCCCGGCAGGTGCAGGACTTCATTCCGACGCCCATGGCGATCGCGACGGCGATGTACGTGACGGGCATCGACCCGCTGACCATGAAGCCCGTGGAGGTGGTCCGCGATCTACGCGAGAAGCGCATGATGAAGGCGCTCCTCTACTGGTGGGACGACACCCATCACGAGCTCGCGCGCGAGGCGCTGATCAAGGCCGGCCGAGCGGACCTCATCGGGCACGGGGCCGGGTGTCTCGTGCCACCCGAGCGGGGCCGAGCCGCGCAGGGAAGGCCGTCGGCACGAGGAGGGCGCGAGCGTCATGCCACCGTTAGTCATGCCAAGCGTGGTCGTTGGGTTCGCTGACGCGGAGACCGAGCGGGTTCGGGCGATCGCGCTCGCCGGCTTCGAGCAGGCGCGCGCGCGCCAGTGGCCATTTCTCAGCGACGTGCTCGAGCGCGTCTTGCGCGGAGTCCCGGCCGAAGACGGCGCTGTCGTCGCGGCAATCGTTCACGCGCTCGTCAAGTACGACCGACTCCTCGGCTTCGCCACCGGGAGCGACGACGCGGGAGTCCGCTTCGACGCGCTCCGGGCGCTGGCCCGGCGTGGCCACGAGCCGGACGCTCGGCCGGACGCGCTCGACGCGCGCATCGAGGCGCTCGCCTCGCGAACCGAGCGGCTCGGCGTCGCGTTCTCGTTCCCGGACTGGCTCGTCGAGCTCGTCGAACAGGACGCCGGCGCCGATTCGCTCGAAGCTGCCCTCGCGCGAATGAACGAGCTGCCGCTCCGCGTGGCGAGGGTCAACCGGCTCAAGACGACGCGGGAAGGCTGCCTCGCCGCGCTCGTCGCCGAAGGGGTGACCGCCCGGGCGACGACGCATGCGACCGGCGGGATCGTCCTCGCCGGGCGGTCCGCGCCGTTTCGCACCCAGGCATTCACGCGCGGGGACTTCGAGATGCAAGACGAGGCGTCGCAGATGGTCGCCGAGCTCGTCGCGCCCCCGCCGGGGTCGACGGTCATCGACGCCTGCGCCGGCGCCGGGGGCAAGGCGCTCGGTCTGGCGGGCCTGCTCGCTGGAAAAGGGCGCGTCGTCGCCCTCGACGTGGCCGCGGCGAAGCTCGACGAACTGCGCCGCCGCGCGCGCCGCGCGGGCGCGAGCAACATCCAGGCGGTCCACGTCGACCTCCTCTCGCCGGGCGAGGCCTTGAAGCCGTTCGAAGGGATCGCCGCGCGGGTCCTCGTCGACGCGCCCTGCACCGGGCTCGGCGCGATCCGACGCAACCCCGAGCTTCGATGGCGGCTTCAGCCGGAGCAAGTCGCCTCGATGGCCAAGGCGCAGGCGAGGCTCCTCCGCGCGGCGTCGGTGCTCGTCGCTCCGCGAGGCCGCGTCGTCTACGCGACGTGCTCGTTCTTGAAGCGCGAAGGGGAGGCCGTCCTCGAGAGCTTCCTCGCCGACGATCCGCGCTTCGTGCGGGTGACCGCGCGCGACATCCTCGGGCGCGCGCGCACCGAAGCGATCGCCACGACCGACGGAAAGTACCTCCGCACCTGGCGCGTCGACGGCGCGCCCGACGGCGGAGACGCGGGAATGGACGGCTTCTTCGCCGGCGTCGCGCGATTCATGGGGACGCCGCCGTAGGCCTCGTCACGCGACCACGAGGCGTGTGCTCGGGTCGACCTCGCCTCCCGTATGGACTGTGAGCAGGCCGGACGCGTCGGCCGAGACGGCGAAGTGGGCGAGGGGGGCGCTGGCGGGCCCCCGAACAACGTTGCCGACCGCATCGAAGCGGCTCCCGTGGCAACCGCAGTCGAGACCCTGCGACGAGACCGAGCCCTGCTGGCCGATGTCGCATCCCGCGTGCGTGCAGATCAGCGTCATTGCATAGACCCCTTGGGCGTCACGCCCGATGCATACGGGCTCTCCGGCCAGAGCGGTCAGCGTCCCAGCGTGGAGGTCCGCCGCGGCGCCCGCGGTCACGTCGCCGACGTCGGCGGGCCCGGCCGCTGCGGCCGAGCAGGCGTTTGCCGCCGCAGCCCCGGCGACCACTTTCAGAAACGTTCTTCTTGCAATCACGCTCTTGAATCTCCTTGTCAAGGGGCACGATGGCGCCGGCTTTCGGCCCCGGCCGTTCGCGAGCGGGGCTGCCTTCTCTTCTCTTCCCCGCGCGCTCGCGCAGCGTTCATCGTCGGCGTGGACTCGCGCGCCTTCGCGCCTGCTGCGTCAACGCAGCGCCTCGAGCGGTGCCGCGCGCAAGCCCTCGCCTCGATTCAGGGCATCATCATGCGTCCAGGCGCGCTGTTCGCGTCCGACTCGGTGTCCAGCCCGACGGAGGCACCCTTCGACTACGGAGCAGCCAAGGCCGCGGTCGTGAACCTCACCAAGTCGCTCGCGCAAGAGTTCGGGTCGCACGGCATCCACGTGAACGCCGTGTCGTCCGGTCCCGTCAGCACCGATCTATGGCTGGGCAAGGGTGGCGTGGCCGAGACGGTCGCCAGGGCCACCGGCGTCGACGCCGAGACCGCGCGCAAGAACGCGGTCGCGAGCATCGGCGGCTTCGCCACGGGTCGATTCACGACGCCGGAAGAAGTCGCTACGCTCGTCGTGCTCCTCGCCTCGGAGCGGACGGCGAACGTCACGGGCGCGAATTCGTCATCGACGGGGGACTGATCAAGACGACCTGAAGACCCGGCATGGGGCGCGCCCTCGCGCACCGGCTCGGGCTCGATCTGCGCGCCGGCGTACGTTCTCGCTCGTTCTCGCTCGCTCTCGCTTGCTCTGAGGTCGCAGTTCGTCGATCGTCGCGCTCATGCTCTCGATCGATCTCACGGGCAAGCGGGCGTTCATCGCGGGAGTCGCAGACGACGGCGGCTTCGGTTTCGCCATCGCCAAGGCGCTCGCCGAGGCAGGCGCCAGCGTGTGCGTCGGCACCTGGCCGCCCGCGCTCGGCATTTTTCAGACGCTCCTCCGACGCGGCAAGATGGAGGCGTCGCTCGCCCTCTCCGACGGACGCAAGCTCGAGTTCGAGCGCATCGTGCCGCTCGACGCGGAGTACGACGTCCTCGACCAGGCGCCCGCCGAGGTTCGGGAGAACAAGCGCTACAAGGACCTCGGCGACTTCTCCATCCAGGGCGCCGCCGACCGCCTCCGCGCGGAGCTCGGCGAGGCGTGCCTCGACATCGTGGTCCATTCGCTGGCCAACGGCCCCGAGGTCTCGAAGAACCTCCTCGCGACCAGCCGCAAGGGGTACCTCGGCGCCGTCGGCGTGAGCGCCTACTCGCTCGTCGCGATGGCCCAGCGGCTCGGGCCCCTCGTGCGCCCGGGCGGCTCGTTCCTCAGCCTCTCGTACATGGCGAGCGAGCGCGTCTTCCCCGGCTACGGGGGCGGCATGTCGAGCGCGAAGGCGGCCCTCGAGAGCGATACGCGCGTCCTCGCGTGGGAGGCGGGCCGCAAGTGGGGTCACCGCGTCAACTGCATCAGCGCGGGGCCCCTGGCCTCGCGCGCCGCGAGCGCGATCGGCGTCGTGCCGACGGAGGCGGGAGCGCCGAAGCCCAAGCCCTTCATCGAGCAGATGGTGGACTACGCGCGAGCGAACTCGCCGCTGCCCGTCGCCCTCGAGGCGGCCGAGGTCGGGAGCGTCGCGGCGTTCCTCGCGAGCCCGCTCGCGTCGGGGATCACCGGCTGCGTGATCCACGTCGACAAGGGCTATCACGCGATGGGCAAAGCCGTGACCGACTAGGCTCGCGCACACATCCGGGCCCGAACACGGTCGACCGCGTCGGCGGGAAATCTGCCGCACGCCTGTCAATCTGAACGGGCGTAACGGCGCCTTGCGCCCGCGCCCGGGGCGGCGTGATACTGCCGCCATCCTCATGACGGCACCCTTCACGCCCCCCGCGCACGGCGAATCGATCACGATGGGCCAAAGCGGCCGGATCGTCGTCCCCGACAACCCCATCCTGCCCTTCGTCGAAGGCGACGGCACGGGCCGCGATATCTGGAGAGCGTCCGTCCGCGTGCTCGACGCCGCGGTCGCCAAGGCCTACGGCGGCAAGAAGAAGATCGCCTGGTACGAGGTGCTCGCCGGCGAGAAGGCGAACAAGACGGTCAACAACTGGCTGCCCGAAGAGACCGTGGCGGCCTTCCGGAAGTATCTCGTCGGCATCAAGGGCCCGCTCACGACGCCGATCGGCGGGGGCATTCGCTCGCTCAACGTCGCGCTCCGGCAGCTGCTCGATCTCTACGTATGCATCCGGCCCGTACGGTGGTTCGAAGGCGTACCGAGCCCAGTGAAGCGCCCCCAGGACGTCGACATGGTGATCTTCCGCGAGAACACCGAAGACATCTACGCCGGCATCGAGTTCGAGGCCGAGACGGCGGACGCGAAGAAGGTGCTCGCGTTCATCGAGAAAGAGTTCCCCGCCGACTACCGCAAGATCCGCTTCCCGGCGAACACGGCCATCGGCCTCAAGCCGGTGAGCCGCGACGGGACCGAGCGGCTGGTGCGCGCCGCCATCCTCTACGCGATCGACCAGAAGCGTAAGAGCGTCACCTTCGTCCACAAGGGGAACATCATGAAGTTCACCGAGGGGGCGTTCATGCGCTGGGGTTACGCCCTCGCGCAGCGTGAGTTCGGCGAGAAGGTCTACACCTGGGACCAGTGGGAGAAGACCAAGGCGGGCAAGGGCGAGTCCACGGCGAACGCCGAGCAGAAGGCGGCGGTCGAGAACGGCAAGGTCCTCATCAAGGACGCCATCGCCGACATCACGCTGCAGCAGGTTCTCACCCGGGCAAAAGAGTTCGATGTCATCGCCACGCTCAACCTGAACGGCGACTACCTGAGCGACGCGCTCGCGGCTCAGGTCGGCGGCATCGGGATCGCACCGGGTGGCAACATCAACTACATGACCGGGCACGCCATCTTCGAGGCGACGCACGGCACGGCCCCCAAGTACGCGGACCTCGACAAGGTCAACCCGGGCTCGGTCATTCTCAGCGGCGAGATGATGCTCCGTTACCTGGGCTGGAAAGAGGCGGCCGATCTCATCATCAAAGGCGTGGACGGGGCCATTGGCAGCAAGCGCGTGACCTACGACTTCGCGCGGCTGATGGACGGCGGGACCGAGATCAAGTGCTCCGAGTTCGGAGACAACGTGATCAAGCACATGGTTTGAGCTCGCGGGGAGCTGGAGCCGGAGCTCCCCTCGAGCTGGACGTGTCGAGTTCGAGGGGAGCTGGAGCCGGAGCTCCCCTCGAGCACCCCATCCGGGACTGCGCACGGCCTCGTGGATGGAGAGAAGCGCCCCGACAGCTTGCGCGAAAGCTGCTAAGAGCGGGGCCCCAACGGCGAAAGGATTCCAAATAGCCATGCCCACGCGGAAGAAAATCGGTCTGATTGGCGCAGGAAACATCGGCGGCGAGCTCGCGCGTCTCTGCGCGAACGAAGAGCTCGGCGATGTGTTCCTTTACGACATCCCCGCGAAAGAGAACTTCGCGAAGGGCAAGGCGCTCGATCTCGAGCAGAACGGCGCCGTGCTCGGCTACGACTCGAACATCCGCGGTACGGGCAACTGGGCGGATCTCGAGGGCGCCGACGTCCTCATCATCACGGCGGGCATCCCTCGCAAGCCCGGCCAGTCGCGCGACGACCTCGTCGCCTCGAACCTGCCGATCATCCGCGACGTTGCGCAGAACGCGAAGAAGGTCTGCCCGAACGCGTTCGTCATCGTCATCAGCAATCCCCTCGACGCGATGGTCTACGAGTACCGGCGCGTCGTGGGTGCGCCCAAGAGCATGGTCGCCGGCATGGCGGGCGTCCTCGACAGCGCGCGCTTCCAGCTCTTCGTCGCGCGCGAGGCCGGCGTCAGCGTCAAGGATGTACGTCCGATGGTCCTCGGCGGCCACGGCGACGACATGGTCCCCGTGCTCTCGACGACGACCATCAACGGCATCCCGGTCTCGGCCCTCATCGCGAAAGACAAGCTCGACAAGATCGTCGAGCGCACCCGCAAGGGCGGCGGCGAGATCGTGAACCTTATGGGCACGAGCGCCTACTACGCGCCGGCGTCGAGCGCCGTCTCGATGGCGAAGGCCTATCTCCGCGACGAGAAGCGCCTGCTCGCGTGCGCGGCGTACCTCGAAGGCGAATACGGCTACAGCGATCTCTTCATCGGAGTGCCGTGCATCATCGGCGGCAAGGGCGTCGAGAAGATCGTCGAGATCCCCCTCAGCGACGACGAGAAGGCCGCCCTCGCCAAGAGCGCGAAAAGCGTTCAGGCCGTGGTCGACATCTGCAAGAAGGGCTGAGAGAGGTCGCTCCGCCGCCACGGGATTCGTGACCCGCCACATGCGGGTCCGACGAGCCTGGCGGCGTCGCGCGTCTCGGCGGCGGAGCCCTCCTCGCGAAGGCGCGCCCGTGCTGGAGCAGGCTGGAGCTGGAACCGCCGACCGACGTCAGGGCGCCGGAGTCTGGCCGCACTCGGCTTCGATCTGGCTGCGGATCTTGTTGCCGCCGGCCACCCGGGTCTCGAGGCGCTCGATGGCCAGGAGGCCTGACTGCGCGCCGGCGCAGTCTCCGTCGAGGAGCGCGTTGGTCGTGAACGCGACCCGGTCGTGGAGCAGCATCGTCGCGAACGGATCGGCGCGGTCGCGAGCCGCGACGACCACGAAGCATCCGGCGACAATGGCTACGCAAGCGCCGAGGATCCCTCGCGTCGCCGCCGGTGAATAGCGCGCCCCGCGCCTCCAGATCGTGGCGATGAGCGCTCCGCTGAGGGCGCCGCCGACGTGCGCCGCGTTGTCGATGCGGCCTCCCGTCGCGTTCATGACGAAGCCGAAGCCGATGACGAGACCGAGCCACCGGACCATCGCCTGCGTGAGCGGGCTGCGCCACCCGCTGAGCCGCCAGTAGACGACGAGCGCCGCGCCGATCACGCCCGAGATCGCGCCGGAGGCCCCGACCGACATGCCGCCCGTGTGCGTGAACCCGTCGTACGCGACGCTGAGCGCATACCCGATGACACCGGCGACGAGGTACATGGGCGCCATGCGAGCGGAGCCGACCGCGCGCTCCACGAGCGGCCCGGCCTGGTAGAGCGCGAGCATGTTGAAGAGGAGGTGCACGATTCCCGCGTGCAGGAAGCAGGCGGTCACGAGCGTCTCGACGCGCCCTTCATGCAAGGTCGTCAGCGGGTAGCTCGCGCCGAAGGCCAGGCCGACCTTCACGGGGATATCGGCGACGGAGCCCGCGCTTGCGGCCTCGACGAGGAATGCGCACACGTTCAGGCCGATGAGGCCGACGGTGACCGGCGCCTCGTGGAGCCAACCCGGGGGCACCAGCCGGCCGTCGTCCGGGGGCGCCGTGTACACGGGGCGGAGGGGCGTGCTCGCCGGGCGTGCGGCGGGTGCGGGATCCGGGGGGGTCGCCGGAGGGGGCGCTCGGGGCGGCGGGGGGGGTCCGGGAGAGGTCACGTTCGTGGGGAAGCGGCGCCGCCCCCGTCTTACGACCACCACCCGGTCCGCGTCCACGCGCTGTGCAATCGGGTCGGGGTGGTCATGAATCCGTTTGACTCCCCGCGTCTTTTGCCGAAAAGTTGGCGCTCCGCCCTTTATCCGGCGATTTGGCAAGTGCGATGGATCGACGGAGTTTTCTCGCCACCCTGGCTGCCGCCCCGCTCGCGGTGCTCGTGTCCTCGGCTCTATTTTCCGCCGTTGCGCGCGCACAATCGGCCACGCGGCTGAAATCGGTGCTCCGCGATCCCCGAGGCACCACGCTCTGGCTCTCGCTCGACCACGCGCCCTTCGCCGGCGGCGGGTACCGCGACGACACGGTCATCGTCTTCGTGCCCGCGCACTACCGCTTCGAGCCCGAAGAGGGCGTCGCGACGCTCGTGCACATGCACGGCCACAGCACCACCGCCGAGCGGGCGATGGAGGCGCACCAGCTCCGGGAGCAGGTGGTCGACAGCAAGCAGAACGCGGTGCTCGTCGTTCCGCAGCTCGCGGTCATGGCCGCCGACTCGTCGTGCGGCCACCTCGAGACCCCCGGCGGCCTGGTGAACCTGCTCCAGGAGGTCGTGGCCACCACGGCGCATGAAGCCCACGCGACGCTCGGCGACACGGCCTTCCCTTACAACGCGAACCTCGGCACCGTGTGCATCAGCGCCCACTCCGGCGGCTACCACGCGGCGGCGTGCAGCCTGCGCACCGGCGGGATCGACGTGCGCGAGACGTACCTCTTCGACGCGCTCTACGCCGAGGCCGACACCTTCCGCGACTGGGTCACCGCCCGGCACGGCGAGTCCCCGCACCGCCGGCACAAGCTCGTGAGCTTCTTCACTGAAGGCGGGACGACCGAGGCCAACGACCACATGCTGCGGACGCAGCTCGAGAAGGCCGGCGTCCTCTGCCAAGAAGAGCTTCAAGAGGGCGAGATGTCGCGCCACGAGCTCTCGCACGCCGAGGCCGTCTTCGTGCGCTCCGGGCTCTGGCATTCGCAGGTCACCTGGGAGACCAACGCCCTGCGTGATTGCCTCTTCGCCTCGGTGCTCCCGCGGCACGTCGCCAGCAGCTGGTTCGCCCGCAAGAGCGGCGCCCGGCCCATCGAGCGGCGCCGCTGAGACGCGGCGTCGTCGCGGCTGCCGTTCCGGGCAGCGGACGGTTCCCGCAGACGTGCTAGCGTCGCGTCTCGCATGAAAATCCACGAGTACCAGGCGAAGCAAATCTTCGCCCGCTACGGCGTCCCCATCCCGCGCGGCTACCCCGCGACCACCGTCGACGAGGCGGAAGCCGCCGCGAAGAAGCTCGCGACGGAGACCGGCGGTCCCGTCGTCGTCGTCAAGGCGCAGATCCACGCGGGCGGCCGGGGCAAGGGCGGGGGAGTCAAGGTCGCGAAGGGCGGAGCGCCCGAGGCGCGCGAGCTGGCGCAGAAGATCCTCGGCATGCAGCTCATCACCCACCAGACGGGGCCAGAAGGCCAGAAGGTGCGGCGCCTCTACATCGAGCAGGGGCTCGACATCGCGCGCGAGCTCTATCTCGGCGCGGTGGTCGATCGCGACCGCCGGCGCATCGCGTTCATGGTGTCCACCGAGGGCGGCGTGGAGATCGAGAAGGTCGCCGCCGAGACGCCCGAGAAGATCCTCACCGTCCACGTCGATCCCGCCGTCGGGTTCGCGGCCTACCAGGCGCGCGAGCTCGCGTTCCGGCTCGGGCTCGGCCAGAATAAGGTCACGCTGGCCAGTTTCGTGAAGCTCCTCGCGGCCCTCTACGAGGTCGTGACGCGCGAAGACTGCTCGCTCTGCGAGATCAACCCGCTCGTCCTGACCAAGGCCGGCGCGGTCGTGGCCCTCGACGCGAAGGTCAACCTCGACGACAACGCCGAGTTTCGCCACCCCGAGTGGCGTGACCTCGAGGACAAGGACGAGGAAGACCCCGTCGAGCTCGAGGCCAAGGCCGCGGGCCTCAACTACGTGTCGCTCGACGGGAATGTGGGCTGCCTCGTCAACGGCGCCGGGCTCGCCATGGCCACGATGGACATCATCAAGCACTTCGGCAAAGACCACGGGGTCGCGCCGGCGAACTTCCTCGACGTCGGCGGCGGCGCCAACCAGGAGCAGGTGACCAAGGCCTTCAAGATGATCCTGAAGAGCCCCAAGGTGAAGGCGATCTTCGTCAACATCTTCGGCGGGATCATGAAGTGCGACGTCATCGCCAACGGCGTCGTCGCGGCGGCCAAGGAGCTCGGGCTCAAGGTGCCGCTCGTCGTTCGCCTCGAGGGCACGAACGTCGAGCTGGGTCGCAAGATCCTCAGCGAGAGCGGCCTCGCGATCAAGGCAGCCTCCACCATGGCCGACGGGGCGCAGAAGGTCGTCGCCGCCGTCACCGCGTGACAGTCTGCGCGACACGAACCGAGGGTTTGATTCTCATGAGCGTTCTCGTTGGCAAAGATACGCGCCTCCTGGTCCAGGGCATCACGGGCAGCGCGGGCGGGTTTCACGCGAGGCAGATGATCGAATACGGCACCCGCGTGGTCGCGGGCGTCACCCCGGGCCGCGGCGGCGAGAAGTTCGAGGGCACCGTTCCGGTCTTCGACACCGTCGCCGACGCCGTGAAGGGCACGGGCGCGAACGCGACGGTCATCTTCGTGCCGCCTCCGGGCGCAGCCGATGCCATCCTCGAGGCGTTCGACGCTGGGCTCGAGCTCGTCGTCTGCATCACCGAGGGCGTGCCGGTCACCGACATGCTCAAGGTCCGGCGCGTGCTCGAGGGGCTCAAGGGCAAGACGCGCCTCGTCGGGCCCAACTGCCCGGGCGTCATCACGCCGGGGCCGAAGGGCGTCGGCTGCAAGATTGGCATCATGCCTGCCCACATTCACAAGCCCGGGAACATCGCTGTCGTGTCGCGCTCCGGCACGCTGACGTACGAGGCGGTCGGCCAGCTGACGGCGAGCGGCGTCGGCCAGTCGACGTGCATCGGCATCGGCGGCGACCCGGTTGGCGGCATGGACTTCATCGACGCGCTCGAGCTCTTCCAGGCCGACCCCGACACGCACGGCGTCATTCTCATCGGCGAGATCGGCGGCGGCGCGGAAGAGCGGGCGGCGACCTTCATCAAAGAAAAGATGAACAAGCCGGTCGCGGGCTTCATCGCCGGTGCCACGGCCCCCGAAGGCAAGCGCATGGGGCACGCGGGCGCCATCATCGCCGGCGGCAAGGGCACCGCGGCCGAGAAGATCAAGGCCCTCGAGGCGGCGGGCGTTCGCGTCGCCCCGACCCCGAGTGACATGGCGTCGACCCTCGCCGCCATGATGGCCCGATAGGACCGGGTCGCGTCGCCCATCGCGTCGCCCATCGCGTCGCCCATCGCGTCGCCCATCGCCTCCTTATTGATCGTTCCGGCCGGCAATCTCGACCTCTCGCGACCAGCGGCCTCTTCGTCGGGGGGCGGATTGTTGCGCGGGCGGTCGATTTCACCTACAAGCGCGGGCGCTCACCACGTCACCGAGGACTCATCATGCCCGTCGAACGCACCCTCTGTATCGTCAAGCCCGACGCTGTCGAGAAGCGCAAAGCTGGCGCGATCTTGGCGCGAATCGAAGAGGGAGGCTTCAAGGTCGTCGCCCTTCGCATGGCGCGGCTCTCCGTCCGGGAGGCTGAGGGCTTTTATGCCGTCCACGAGGCCCGGCCGTTCTTTGGCGAGCTCGTCCAGTTCATGACGCGCTCGCCGGTGGTGATCGCCGTTCTGGAGCGCGAGGGCGCAGTCACGGTCTGGCGCGACCTCATGGGGGCCACGGACCCCGCCAAGGCCCAGTCTGGTACCATCCGGAAACAATTCGGGGCCAACGTCGGCGAGAACGCGACGCACGGGTCCGATTCGGCTGACAACGCGGGCAAAGAGATCGCGTATTTCTTTCCAGGCGTCGAGGTCTCGCCTACAGCATGAACGGGGCGCCATGCCGCCGAAGGATTGATCACCTGACATGACCACGTGACGACGCGGGGGCGGCGCGTCGGTCCGGCTAGCGCGATAGGTGCGTTCGAGCCGGACCGTGATGCAGCTCGAGGGCCCCGATGTCGTCGGACAGTAACGAACAGAAACCGGACTCGACGTCCATTCCCCCGTCCGGGGTGGCGTATCGCACGAGCGCCCGGGCACCGTCTGCGTGGGGTGCCGTACGCGACGCGCTCGCCGCCGTTCACAACCTCGTGGCGCTGCTCCGGAGCCCCAGCGTCCAGAGCCGAATCATCCTCGACCTGATGCCCGAGCTGAAGGTCGGGGCGGGGCTGCTGCATGCGGCCTGCGAAGAGGCCGTTGGCGGCGACGAGGCCACGGCGCAGGTCGGCGCGCACGGCGTGAAGACCGTCGATGCGCTCGACTCCTTGCTCGCGGCCATCGCGGCGACCCCGACGCCGTCGTCCGTCGACCGCGAGGCTCATGCAAACCGTGCAGCCGACCTGGCCGACGAGCTCGAGGGAGCGGCCGATCTGCTCGCCCTGCTCGACCGCGCGGCCGCTCCGGTCGCGACCGAGGTCGTGCTCGATCTCGTGGCCCGCGAGGCGGGCCGCATGTCCGGCACGGCGCGGGGCCGCGAGATGCTCGTTCAGTTCGCAGGCATCAGCCCAGATTGCGTGGTCACGACCGACCCGTACATCCTCGGCCCGATCCTGTCGCTCCTCGTCGCGAGCGTGCACGCGAGCGGGGTCAACGCCATCGTCCTGCGCGCGCGCTCGTCGCCCCGGGCTCACTTCCTCGTCGAGCCCGCCCGCCTCGAAGACGCGGCGCTGCCCACCTTGTCGCTCCGCGTGACGCGCTGGATTCCGCCGTCGGAGGCGGCGCTTCGCCGCATCGCGGAGCAGATCGGGGCATCGCTCGAGATCGAGGGCCGCCGCGGGTCGATCGTGCTCCCTTGACGGCGAGAGCCATGGCGCGGTTGACACGCTGCGCGCCGCGGTGGATACGGACCCCCTCGAAGGCCACCTCCTCGAAGGCTCCCGATGACCCTGGAAGACTCGCTCCGCGCGCCCGTCACGGCGGCATTCGCCGACCGAACCCTCCTCCGTGACGACGAGCATCGCCGCGCCGTCGAGGCAACTGTCGCCGCGCTCGACCGCGGCGAGTTGCGCGTCGCCTCGCCCCCCGGCGTCGAAGGCGGCGCCTGGACCACGCACGCGTGGGTCAAGGAGGCCATCTTGCTCTTCTTCGCGCTCCAGCAGATGGAGACGACGCGGGTCGGTCCGTTCGAATTCCACGACAAGATCCCGCTCAAGCGCGACCTCGCGGCCGCGGGCGTCCGCGTCGTGCCGCCGGGCGTGGCCCGCTACGGCTCGTTCCTCGAGCGGGGCGTCATCCTCATGCCCGGCTACGTGAACATCGGCGCCCGCGTCGGCGCCGGCACCATGGTCGACACGTGGGCCACCGTCGGCTCGTGCGCCCAGATCGGTAGCGACTGCCACCTCGCGGGCGGCGTCGGCATCGGGGGCGTTCTCGAGCCCGCGAGTGCGCAGCCCGTCATCGTCGAAGACGGCGTCTTCGTCGGCTCGCGCGTCGTCATCGTCGAGGGGATGCACGTCGGGCGCGAAGCCGTGATCGGGGCCGGCGTCGTCCTCACGTCGTCGACCGTGATCCTCGACGTGACCGGCCCCCAGCCGGTCGAGTTCAAGGGACGCGTACCGGCGCGGAGCGTCGTCATCCCCGGCACGCGCGCGAAGAAGTTCCCCGCGGGCGAGTTCGGCGTCCCCTGCGCCATCATTATCGGGCAGCGGAGCGCCAGCACCGACCGCAAGGTCAGCCTCAACGCGGCGCTTCGCGACTTCGGGGTGCCGGTGTGAGCGGCGCGGTCGCGACCGGCGACGCGGTCGACGTCGCCCGCCGCCTCGACGCGACCTTGCTCGACCTGTGCGCCGTGGCGTCGCCGATCGGCGACGAGCGCGCGCTCTGCGATGCGGTTCAGCAGCGGCTCTCGAAGGTCACGCTCGCGGGGCCCATTCGCCGCTACGGCGAGTCGATCGTCGTGCCCGTGACGCGCGGGCGCGGCCCTCGGATCGCGCTCGTGGGTCACCTCGACACCGTCAAGACCGAGAACGGGCCGGCTCGCATCGACGGCGACCGGCTGTTCGGCTCGGGCGCGGCCGACATGAAGAGCGGTCTGGCCGTGATGATCACGCTCGCCGAGACCCTGCGTCTCGCCGACCTCGGCTGCCAGCTCACGCTCGTCTTCTACGCGCGCGAAGAAGGCCCGTTCGCCGAGAACGAGCTCGGCCCGGTGCTCGCCCAGGATCCCGAGCTCGCCGGCGTCGACCTCGCGGTGTGCATGGAGCCCTCCGACAACAAACTCCACCTCGGGTGCGTGGGCTCGATCCACGCCACGGTGACGTTCCGCGGGCGCACGGCGCACAGCGCGCGCCCGTGGGAAGGCGACAACGCCATCACGCAGGCCGGCGCCTTTCTCGCCGAGCTGCGCGCGCTCCAGCCGAAAGCGTCCGTCATCGAGGGGCTCACGTACCGCACGGTGACCACGGTGACCGTCGCGAAAGACGGAGGCCGCGGACGCAACGTCGTCCCCGATCTGTTCGCCCTCAACCTGAACCATCGCTTCGCCCCCGACACGGCCCTCGAAGACGCGCGACAGAGCGTGATCGCGCTCGTCGCCGGTCGCGCCGAGCTCGCGTTCACCGACCTCTCGCCCGCCGCCCTCCCGAGCGCCGAGCACGCGCTCGTACGCTCCCTGGTCGCAGCTGGCGTCCGCGCGGTCGAACCGAAGCAAGCCTGGACCGACGTCGCGCGCTTCGCCGCGCAGGGCATCGCTGCGGTCAACTTCGGCCCTGGCGAGAACGCGCAGGCCCACCAGAAAAACGAGTCGACGTCGCTGGCTCTCCTCCAACAGGGCTACGCCATCACCGCCCGCTGGCTCCTCGGTCTCTAGCCTCGGCCTTCGCGTCTGCGAGAGGACGAAACAGGAAGACGGGAATGCGGGGGAATGCGGCCGTCTTTCCGCCTTCCTGTTCAATCTCTCGCTCTCGAAGGGTTGTTGCCGTGGGGTGAGGGCGAGGGGCTAAGATGGCGAGTCTTGGGCGAGGGACACGGAGGAGGCGCTAGAGAATGATGCGAGCATGGGCTCAAACTTGGGGACAAACTTGGGGACAAACTTGGGGACAAACTTGGGGATGGGTCGCCGTAGCAGCGATGGCGAGCGCGCTCGTGGCGTGTCCGTTGAAGAAGCCGGGCGCGAGCGACGGGGGTGAAGATGGGAGCGCCGAGGCCTCCGCGGTCGCCGCGGCCCCCGAGGCCCGACCGGCCGATGCGATCAATGCGTCGGAGATGACCCGGTACCCCGACGAGAAGCCGGTCGACCACGCTCCGCTGACGGCCGAGGCCGGCGGCAACATGCGCACGCAGGCGGGGCCTGGCGGCGACCTCGTCATGGTCCTCAAGCGCGGCACCGAGGTCGAGAAGGTCGCCGAGCACGGCAACTACTATCTCGTGGTCGCCGACGACGCGAAGGATCCCTCGAAGAAGCTCATGGGGTGGATCGCCCAGGCGGCGTTCAACGGCGACGGGCCGCACAGGGCGCCGGCCGAGGTCGGCGACGGGGGCGTCCACCACGTCGACGCGGGTACGAAGCCGGTCGTCGTCGACGCGGGGACCAAGCCGGGTCCGCTGCGTGTTCTCGACATCCACAAGAGCGCCGACGGCTCGTGCGCCGCGGGGTACGCGCCCTGCTCGGCGCTGTGCCGCGCGACCTGCAAGACGGTGTCGGATTGCGGGCCGCTCCCGCTCGTCACCTGCACCGGCGGCTTCTGCCTGGGCCCCGGCGCCCAGCCCTGCAAGTAGTCGCTCACCCGAGCTCGATCTTGCTCCACATCTCCCGGCGCATTCGCTCCTTGCGGTGATCGCTCCGGGTGATGAGCCTCGCCGCGCTCCACGCGGCGAGGAGCTCGCCCTCCTGACCGAGGGCGGGCAGGGCGCTCGGACCGAGCACGAACGCTCCGGCCAGGGGCGTGCGGATCGGCTCGGCCGCGAGCCCGTGGAACGAGGGCGCATCGACCTTCCAGCGCGCGGTCATCGGCTCGGCGTCGAGCGAACCGCCGCTCGCCCGGAGGCTCGCGCGCGCGACTTCGCGCCGCGAACCCGCGCGCAGATCCCACAAGGGCCGGCCGTCGTGGGGTGAATCGATGACGAGGTAGTGCCGCTCGATGAACGGCAGGAAAGACTCGACGACGCCGAGGACGGCCTCGCGAGCGCGCTCGATGGGGAGCGACGCGCCCTCGGGGAGGGCCGCCTCGGCGATGAGCAGCGTCGCGCCCTGGACGCCGCACGGCTCGATCGATCGCTGGAGATGAACGAGAGGCTTCGCCGGGTCCTGCCCGCGGTGCGGCCACGAAGGCAAGAGGAACGACTCGCCGCCGAGCGGCTCGGGGAGCCCCTCGTTACGGACGACGAGCGAGACGACGAACCGCCACTCGGCCGGTAAGAGGTGCGGAAGCGCGCCGAGCGCTCGCCGCGTGGGGTCGAACTCGCTCGTGAGATCGAGCAGCGAGCGGGTCGTATGGTCGGTCGCGATGAAGCCCACGCCGGTGGGATCGTCGTCGCCGTCGACGACGACGCCGGTGACGCGCCCGCGCTTGTGCACGACCCGGGCGACGCGCTCCCCGAGCCGCGCTTCGCCGCCGTGCGCGTGGAGCCGCTCGACCAGGAAGTCGACGATCTCCTGCTCGCCGCCGCCGAGGCGTAGGACGCCGCGCGTCCACGCGCCGTGCAGGCGAGCGACCGCGAAGTCTGGCAGATCGACCGCGTGGCTCGCGAAGCGCGTCGGGACGTCGACGATCGCGCGGTACTCGTGGTCACGGGGGAACTCGGCGAGCAGCGGGGCGGTCCGCTCCCCGTCGAACCGGGGCAGCGAGACCGCGATGCGCTCGGTCTCGCGACGCTCCCAGAACGAGCCGGGCGGCCAGACGAGGTCTCTCTCGAAGGCGGCGTCCGCCGCCGCGTTCGTTCGGGCGAGCTCGGCGTAGAGCTCGTCGACCACGCGCCGGACTTCGGGGTAAACGCGGTCGACCTCCTTGCCGAAGAGCTGCACCTCGGGTGGCACTTCGAGCCGGAGGTTCGGCGCGAGGACCTGGAACATCGGATCGAGGGCCGACGTGCGGCGCCGAAATGTCTGCGACTGAGCGAGCTCGACGAGCACGCGCGTCCAGGCCGGCGACGACCCCGCGAGGAACGTGAACGGCCGCCGCGCGAGGTTGATGCCGTCGAACTGGTACGTCGGCGGCCGCCAGCCCTGCCCGAGCACGAGCACCCGCCATGACCGCCGCGCGAGGAGCGCTGCGGCCGTCAGCGCGCCGACGCCGGCGCCGAGGATCGCCACGTCATAATGCTTCGACATGATGACGCTTCGACGGGATGGCGATTGACGGGATGGCGGTCGACGGGATGGCGCTCGGCATCGCTCAGGCTTCGGGGACGGGGGGTCGAACGTGAACGCGGGCCCGCGCGCCTTCGCGCGGCTGGACGGCGACGCGGCCTTCGGCGAACCACTGGAGCACCTGCGGCAGGAGCTCGTGCTCCTTCGCCAGGATCCGCGTGGTGAGCGCGGCCTCGTCGTCGGTGTCGAGCACGGGCACGCTCGCCTGAGCGATGATCGGCCCCGTGTCGGTGCCGCCGTCGACGAAGTGCACCGTACAGCCGGTCACCCGGACGCCGTAGGCGAGCGCCTGCCGCTGACCGGCCACGCCCGGAAACGCCGGCAGGAGCGCGGGGTGCACGTTGACGATGCGCATCGGGAAGGCGTCGAGCAGCGCCGGCGTCAGGAGGCGCATGAACCCCGCGAGCACCACGAGCTCGACGCCTCGCGCCCGGAGGATGGCGACGACCGCCGCGTCGAAGTCGGTCCGGCTGGCGAAGTCGTTGTGGTCGAGCACGACGGCCTCGACGCCGGCGTCGCGAGCACGCTCGAGCGCCCTCGCCCCGGCCACGTTCGAGACCACGACCGCGACCCGCGCGTCGAGCCGCTGCCCGCGAATCGCGTCGAGAATGGCCTGGAGGTTCGTCCCGCTGCCCGAGACGAGGACGCCCAGAACGATCACGCCGGCCACTCGACGCGCTCTTCGAACGGCCGGTCGGGCGGGACCGTGACCACGCGCCCCAGCACGAACGGCGCCTCACCCGCGGCGCGGAGCACCTCGACGGCGCGGGCGGCGGCCCCGGCGGGCACGACGAAGACGAACCCGACCCCGACGTTGAACGTGCGCCGCATCTCGGCCTCGTCGACCCCGCCGGCCTGCTTCACGAGGTCGAAGATCGGGGCACGCGCCCACGCGTGCTCGACGCGGAGCCCCAGGCCTTCGGGCAGGACGCGCGGGAGGTTCCCCGGGATTCCCCCGCCCGTCACGTGGCTCATCGCTCGCACGTCGACGCTCGCGGCGAGCATCGCTTGCACGGCGCGAGGATAGAGGCGCGTCGGCGTCAGCAGCGCCTCGCCCACGCTCTGGCCGCGAAGCTCCGGCGGCCGCGCGCCCAGGTCGAGGCCGCCCGCGTCGAGCGAGGTGCCGAGCAGCGCCGCGCGCGCGAGCGAGTACCCGTTCGAGTGGAGGCCGCTCGAGGGGAGCGCCACCGCCACGTCGCCCTCGGCCACGCGCGCGCCGTCGACGATCTTCTTGCGCGCGACGACGCCGACCGCGAACCCGGCGAGGTCGTACTCGCCGGCCGCGTAGATGCCCGGGAGCTCGGCCGTTTCGCCGCCGAGCAGGGCGCAACCGCTCTCCTTGCACGCCGCCGCGATCCCGCGGACCACCTGCTCGGCCACGGCCACGTCGAGCTTGCCGGTGCCGAAATAGTCGAGAAAAAATAGCGGGCGCGCGCCGCTCGTGACGATATCGTTCACGCACATGCCGACGAGGTCGAAGCCGATCGTGTCGTGCACGCCCGTCGCGAAGGCCACCTTGAGCTTGGTGCCGACCCCGTCGGTCCCGCTGACGAGTACGGGGTCTTCGACGTCGGCCGGCACGCTGCAGAGGCCCGCGAAGCCGCCGACGCCGCCGACGACCTCCGCGATGCGGGTGGCCGCGGCGAGAGGCTTGATGCGCTCGACGAGCTCGTCCCCCGCGTCGATATCGACGCCGGCGCGCTTGTACGTGAGCGGTACGCCCTGCTGGGGAGTGCGCGGCATGGCGGGCCCACGCTAGCATGCCGCGCCCATGCTGCAGCGACGCCCGCGCACCGGCAGTCCGCCTCGCGTTCACGCGCCGTCCATCGTCGCCGAAGGGGCCCAGATGGGGACCGACGTGGTCATCGGCGCATTCTGTTTCGTGGCGGCCGGCGCCGTCGTGGGCGAGGGGACGCGCATCCAGAGCCACACGAGCGTGTGGGACGGCGTCGTGCTCGGCAAAGACGTCTTCGTCGGACCGGGAGCCCAGTTCACGAACGTCCGGTACCCTCGCGCGGCGTACCCGCGCGCTCCGAACTGGGATCGCACCGTCGTCGGAGACGGGGCCACGATCGGCGCCCAGGCGACCCTCGTGGCGCCCGTTCGCGTCGGGCGGTCCGCGATGGTCGGCGCGGGCGCCGTCGTGACGCGGGATGTCCCGGCCCACGCCATCGTCGTAGGCAACCCGGCGCACATCGTCGGCTGGGCGTGCGAGTGCGGCGAGACCGTCACGGGCGACGAGCAGCCCCCGATCGACGCGGCGTGCGCCGGGTGCGGCCGTGCGCTCGTCGTCGCGGGCTGACGCACCGCGCCCAGGCCGCGCGCGCCATCCGTCCCCATGATTCCCTCGACGCTCGCTCGCCCCGGCGCTCACCGCTCCCGCCACCCGAGCTTCTTGCACAGGAGATGATCGAGCGACGCCGCGCCCGGTCCGATGACGGCGATCATCACGAGGACCACGAGGTACGTGAACTCGTCGAAGCCGACGAGATCGAAGAGTCCGTGGAGATCGCCGAGCTTCGCCGTCAAGATCGCGACGGTCATGCTCACGATGAGCGGAATGGTCGCGAGGCGGGTGAAGAGGCCGAGGACCAGCAGCGTTCCGCCAATCAGCTCGCTGTACGCGACGACGACCGCGTTGAGCCCCGGCGCGGGGATGCCGAGCGTCTCGAAGAAGTGCGTCACCTTGGGGATGTCATGCGCCTTCCCCCACCCGGTGGACATGAAGAGGAGGCCCACGGCCAGCCGCCCGAGGAGCGGGGTGAGCCAGCGAATGCGGTCGAGCGCCGCGAGCGCGTGATTTCGGATGGCTTCGACCCGTGTCATCGTTGCAGCCATGCTGGCGAGCATACGAGCATGACCGCGTGAGGTTACTGCCTTCTGCGCTGGCGCCGCTGTCTGCCGCGATCGCGCTCGGGGCCGCCGCCGGATGTGCGACGAGCCCCGCGCCGCTCCCCGCTCGTTCCACGGCTCCCGCCGCGGTCGTCTGGCAGTACGACGTCGTCTCGAACCGAGGCGGCCTCGACGGCCTGACGATCGAGGCGCGCTTCGCTCCCATGGCCGACGACTCGCTCGGAGTCGACGACGACGCGGCGCCCTTCGTTCACGACGCAGCGTACGCGTCGGGCGCGCAGTGGGTCTCCGTCGAGCGCCATGGCGCTTCGTGGAAGGTGCCGTGCTCGACCGGTTGCCGGGTGCGCTACCGCTACGCCCTTCGCGAAGCGGCGACGCGGTTGAACGATCCGGAGACCGCCATCGCGTCCAGCGACGCCGTCTCGGCGCCGCCGGCGACGTGGCTCTTGCGGCCCGACGCGGCGGGTGGGCTCTTTCGGTTCCACGTGGCCATCGACGCGCCCTGGCGCTTCGCGACCCCGATGGTGCCGGTGCCGGGCCAGCCGGCGGGGACCTTCGAGGCTCCGACCGAGACCCTCGAAGACTCGTCGTTCGCGGTGTTCGGCGCGTTCGACGCGGAGACCATCCACAACGGCGCGACGCGAGCCGAGGTCGTCATGGCCCCGGGGCTAGCCCCTCTCTCGAGGGACGACGTGATCCGGTGGATCCGGACGGCCGTCGACTCGATCGCGACCTACTACCAGCGCCCCTTCGTCGATCGCGTCCTCGTCGTGGTGCTCCCCGGCCAACCGGGGAACCCGACGCGCGGCGTGACGCTGGGCGACACGGGACCGGGCGTCCTCGTTCGTGCGGCGCGCGGCCTGACGGCCGCGGCGACGCGCGACGACTGGATCGTGACCCACGAGCTGCTTCACGCGTCGCAGCCGTCGCTGGGCCGCGGGCACGCGTGGCTCAGCGAGGGCATGGCCACGTACGTCGAGCCGATCGTGCGCGCCCGCGCGGGCCTCGTGACCCCCGAGAGGTTCTGGGGCGATCTCGTCGAGGGCTTGCCGCAAGGCTTGCCCGAAGCCGGCGATCAGGGCCTCGAGCGAACGCACACCTGGGGGCGGACGTACTGGGGGGGCGCCCTCTTCTGCTTCGCCGCCGACCTCGCCATTCGCGAGCGGACCGGCAACGCGCGCTCGTTCGACGACGCCCTCCGGGGCGTCGTGGCCGGCGGCGCTGACGTCGAGGCCCACTGGTCGATCGAGCAGTTCCTCGACGTGGGCGATCGATCGACCGGCACCCGCGCGCTCCACGATCTCTATCGCACGCTGGCCCTGGCGCCGGGCACCGTCGACCTGCCGGGAACGTGGCAGCGACTCGGAGTGAAGGTCGAAGGGGGGCGCGTCAGCTTCGACGACCGCGCCCCGCTCGCTGCCATGCGCCGCTCGATCACCGAGCGCGGGCCGGAGCGCTGAGAGCATCGACCTCGCGGCGGCTCAGGCCGTCTTGCAGCCGCCCTAGCCCTTGCAATCGTTCTTGCCCTTACGGGCGTGTCGTTGTCGCTTCGTGAGTAACGATCGTCGGCGACGAGCGTAGTCTCGTGCGACACGCAGCAACCAAGACCTGAAAACAAGACCAAGGAGTGACCCCAATGAAGAGCACGATGATCGCCGCGGCCGCGGGTGGAATTCTCATGGGACTCTCGGCCTGTGGCGGATCCACGCCGCCGGCGAACTCGCCGACGACGGACTCGACCGTCGGCGCGACCGCAGCGGCGCCGGCGAAGCACGACTGCAAGGGCAAGAACGACTGCAAGGGCCAGGGCGGCTGCAAGACGTCCGCGAACGGCTGCAAGGGCAAGAACGATTGCAAGGGCCAGGGCGGCTGCAAGACGGCCTGATCCGAGCGGAAGGAACGTCAATCGAAGCGCTGATTGAACGGTGGCGTCGGGACCCATGACGAATCGATTCGGCCTCCCGGATCTCGGCGTGGGTCTCGGCCTGCGCACGGTCCATTACGCGCACGTCTTGCAGGAGCGCCCGGCCGTCGACTGGTTCGAGATCCTGAGCGAGAACTACATGCAGACGGCGGGGCGGCCGCTCGACTTCCTCGACGCGATCGCCGCGTACTACCCGGTCGTCCTGCACGGCGTCTCGCTCTCGATCGGTTCGACCGACCCGCTCGACCGGGCGTACCTCACCGAGCTTCGCGCGCTCCGCGACCGCACGCGCGCGCGCTGGGTGTCGGACCACCTTTGCTGGACCGGCGTCGCCGGCAAGAACACGCACGATCTTTTGCCCCTGCCGTACACCGACGAGAGCCTGCGCCACGTGGTCGATCGCGTGCGCGCGGTTCAAGACTTCCTCGGCGCGCCGCTCGCGCTCGAGAACCCTTCGACGTACGTGGAGCACGCGGGCGCGTCGATGCGCGAGTGGGAGTTTCTGGCGCGTCTGGCCGACGAGGCCGACTGCGCGCTCCTTCTCGACGTGAACAACGTCTTCGTGTCGGCCTATAACCACGGCTTCGAGCCCGCGACGTACCTCGCCGCGATGCCGTTCGACCGGGTCGTGCAGTTTCACGTGGCCGGCCACACCGATCACGGGACGCACATCATCGATTCGCACATCGGTCCGGTGCCCGACGAGGTCTGGAGGCTACTCGGGCATGCCCATCGACGAAGCGGCGGCGCGGCGGTGCTGCTCGAGTGGGACGCCGAGATCCCGAGCTTCGACGTCACCCACGCCGAGGCGCTGCGCGCGAAAGAGTTCATCACGGCGGCGACTCCCTCATGAAGAGGCAGACCGCCGAGATCGCCGCGCTCCACGAGCGCGCGAGCGCGACACCGGAGCGCAAGGGCAGCGGAGCGCTCGGCAAGAACGCGGCGGTCTCGTCGCCCGGCGCGGTCGGGCGGGGACCGGTCGAGCGCAATCGCGTCGAGGGCGATCGCGTCGATCGCGACGGCGTCGAGAGCGATCGCGACGCCTCGCTTCGCGGGCGCCAGCTTCGTTTCGCCCACGCCCTGACGACGCCCGAGTCGCAGCCCGGCCCGCTCGACGACGCGGCCGCCGCGCGGTGGCTGACGGCCGGCCCCCGCATGACGGCGCTCGAGCGGCTCGAGATCTACCGTCGCTCCTATCACGCGCGCCTCGTCGACTGCCTCGTCGACGACTATCCCGCGGTCCAGCACGCCCTCGTCGACGCCCCGTTCGAGGCGCTGTGCCGCGACTACATCGCGGCCTTCCCGTCGACCGGACCGAACCTGAATCACTTCGGGCGTCGCATGAGCGCGTTCGTGGCCGAGCGCGCGCCGGAGCCGTTCCCGCTTCGCGCCTTCGCCGCCGATCTGGCGGCCCTCGAGTGGGCCATCGTCGAGGTCATTCACGCGCCCGGTGCCTCACCGCTGACGCTCGAGGGACTGCGAGACGTGCCCCCGGACGCGTGGGGCGAGCTGCGCTTCGAGGCGACGCCTGCGTTTCGCCTGCTGCGCTTCGGGCATCCGGTGAACGAATACTTCCAGGCGTTCCGCGACGGCGAGTCGCCCTCGATCCCCGGCGGGGCGCCCTCGGCCACCGTGGTCTACCGCAGCGAGTCGACGATGTGGCGCATGGACCTGACTGAGCCGATGGCGCAGGTGCTGTCTGCGCTCGTCGCCGGCGAGCCCCTCGGCGAGGCGCTCGCGCGCGCCGAAGGGAGCCTCTCGCATCTCGACGAGGCCGAACTCGCGGCGCGCGTCACCGCCTGGTTCCGCGAGTGGGTCGCGCACGGGCTCTTCGTTCGCGCGCGCTGGTGACCCGGTCCGATCCGCCCGAGCCCACGAATCAAATCGTCAGCAAGCTTACGATCCGGCGTGAGCCCACGCGTCAGCTCGCGACAGCGAGCTCTCGGGGCCGCCGTCCGCGCCGCGGCCGCCGAACGCACGTACACCGGCGCCTCGTCGAACTCGCGGCGCCAACTCTCGAGGAGCGCCGCGCAGTCGATGTCCGACGGGTGGAAGCTCGGGCGAAAATATTCGAGGTAGAGCCGGAAGAGCGGTGACATCCCGCCCGGCTCGTCTTTCACGAACGACTGGTGCGCCCGCACGGCCTTCGCGAAGAAGCGCTCCCCCGCCTGCAGGGCTCGGCCGACTTTGCGTTTCCGCGGCCTGCCTACGCCGACACGTTCGCGAACGTCGGACCCAAGCTGCGGTTCGGGCAGCCGGCGACCCAGCTCGTCTTCGACGCGAGCAACCTCGAGCTGCCCCTCACGATGGCCGATCCGGTGTCGCGCCAGCTCGCCTACTCCGAGCTCGAACGCTCGCTCGAGGAGCTCGGAGGCGATCAGGACATCGTCGCGCGCGTGCGCAAGCTCGTCGCGCGGGCCGGCGGCGGCTTCCACTCGCTCGACGAAGTGGCGAGCGCGCTGCACGTCTCGACGCGGACGCTGAAGCGGCGCCTCGCGACGCTGGGCGCGACGTACTCGGACCTCCTCGAGGAGCAGCGGCGCGAGCGCGCCATGATGCTCCTCCGGTCGCCGTCGCTCTCCCTCGATGAAGTCGCCGAGCAGCTCGGATACTCCGACCCTTCGAACTTCCGCCGCGCCTTTCGCCGCTGGACAGGCCTCTCGCCCGCCGCATACCGGCGCGGTGGATATGCAGGAGATACCGCAAAGGCGCACAGGCGCGGAGATTGAGGCGGTTGCTGCCGGGGCTAGGGGTGGGCTAGGGGTGCTGGAGGCGCCACGTGGCCGCGGTGGTCTGGACGAGCGAGATGCGAAGCTGCGGGGCGGGGTGCGAGAGCAGGATCGAGACGAGCGGGCTCGCGCCGGACGCGCGCATCAGGCGATCGAAGAAGTCGAGCAAGAAGAGGCCGCCCTCTTCGGTCCACCGGTAGGCCGAGCGCGATCGCGCGAGCCCCGTGTCGAGGGTGTTGCGGCACCCGTACGTGTCGGCCCAGGCCTCGTTCGGCTGGTTCATGGGCGGGGCGCCGGACGTCACCACTTGCCCGATCTGCGCCAGCGTCTGCGCGAACACGTTCGCCTGGCCCATCGCGCACCCGGTGTGCCCCAGATAGTGGTGCGAGAGCTCGTGGCCGAACGTGAACGCGACCGTCTCGTCGAAGATCTGATGAGCGCGGGTGACGCGGCGCGGATCGAGCCAGTACTGCGGGGCAATGAGCCCGGCCGGCAAGAGCGCGCTGCCGCCCGCCTGCGTCGCGAGCCTCGGTACCACCGCGTTCGCGTAGGCATCGTAGGTGTGCGTGCCGAAGATCTCGTCGGTCGCCTTCGTCTCGGCGATCGCATCGGCCGCGTCGAGCAGGCCCTCGGTGGCCGCCACGAACGGCGCGTTGTTGTTGTCGCACGACGCGTACGCGTTCACGTCGTTCGCGTTCGGATCGATCACGATGGGCACGGTCGCGACGCGCGGCTGGTAGTCCGCGCTCAGGTTCGCGACGAGCTCGCGCACGACCGCGCGCACCTCGGCCTGCCACGCCGCGGGGCCCACGAGCATCGCGAGAGGATACGACGCCGGCCCAGCCTGCGGCACAGCGGGCGCCTGGGGCTGCGCGTACGTGGGGGCCGGCGCAGGCGCGTAGGTCGGCGCCGGCCCGTACGCGGGAGCCGGCTGCGCGTACCCCGGTTGCTGCTGCGGGTAGCCCGGCGGCGGGGGCGCGTACCCCTGCGGGGGGCCGTAGACCGGCGGATACCCCGGCGGCGGCGCGGCTTGCGCCGGCGGCGAGGTCGCGCCGCTCTGACAGGCCACCTGCAAGGCGGCGACGCCGACGATGCCGACGAGGCCGACGAGGCCGACGAGGCCGGTGGCGGTGAAGAAGGGGAGTGCGGGCCGTTGCGTCAGCTTCATGCGGGTTCGCGGCTATTGCGGGGCGGACGACTGGTCCGCTCCTTCAAACAGCGGCGTACCATCGCCACGACGTCCTCGACAACGACCGGTTTTACGAAGAACCGATCGGCCCCCAGGGCCGCGAGCTGCGCCCACTCCTTGGGGCCGCCGGACGCGGTCAAGACGATGATCGGCATCGTCGCCCCCGGGTCGCGTTCGCGCAGGAGCTCGGTGAGCTTCATTCCGTCCATGCGCGGCATTCGCAGATCGATGATCGCCACCGACGGCTTTTGCCGATCGAACGCCGCGAGCGCGGCCATGCCGTCGCCCACGCACTCGATGTGCGCGCCCGGGAACTCGAGCCCGAGAATGAGCTCGAGCGACCCGCGAAAGTCTTCGTGGTCGTCGGCCACGAGGATGCGCACCGGCTCGGACGTGCCCGAGAACGCCGCCATGAGCTCGCGGCGAAACGCTTCGACGCTGGGCGTGCGCTCGGCAGGGTCCTTCGCGAGCGCACGGAGGACGACGCCGTCGAGCTCCGGTTGCAGGCCCGGCCGAACGAGGCTCGGCGCCGTCACCGTCCCGATTCGATGCTGCAGAATGATGCCCATCTGCCCGCGCGCGTCGGCCTCGTAGGGGGGGCGCCCGGTCAAGATCTCGTAGGTCATGCAGCCGAGCGAGTAGACGTCGGCGAGGGACGGAGCCGCGGGGCCGTACTCCTTCGCGAAGACGATCTCCGGCGCCATGTACGCCGGCGTGCCCACGAGCTCGGGGCGGGTCACGGCGTCTTCGCGGCAGAGCATCGCGAGGCCGAGATCGGCGATGTGGGGCCGGAAGGCCGCGTCGAGCAAGACGTTGCCCGGCTTGAGATCGCGATGGACCGTGTCGGCCGCGTGGATCGCCTCGAGCCCTGCGCACACGCCGTCGAGGATACCTACCGCGACATCGATGTCAGGGAAACCGCCGCTCGCCGCGAGCCACTGCTCGAGCGTCTGGCCCTCGATGAACTCCATCGCGATGTAGGGCGCGCCATCGTGCTCGCCGAAGGCGTAAATCTGCAGCACGTTGGGGTGGCTGACGCGCGCCATCGCGCGGGCTTCGCTCATGAAGCGCTCTTGAAAGTCGCCGCTGTCGAGCGACGCGCGAATGAACTTGATCGCCACTCGGCGATCGAGCGAATCGTCTTGCGCGAGCAGCACGACGCCCATGGAGCCGCTGCCGAGCGGTCCGATCACGCGGTACACGCCTCCGATGAGCGCGCCCGGCTTGACCCTCAGCACGCCGTCGGGGCCAGCTTCCGACTCGCTGGCCGGGATGGTCTGAAGGAGAGAGAGAGATAGATCGGACACGTTCGCTCTCCGTGCTAGCACGAGCCGGGCCGCGCTGGCGGTCGCTGGCGTGGGCGCTAACAAGACTCTGGAGGCTGACCCGATGCGCTGGGATTCGTCGCACGAGAGCGAAGACGTCGTCGACCGCCGGGGCGAGAGCGGGCCGTCGCAGGGGGGAGGCGGACTGGGCGGTCTCCTGTTCCTCGTGCCATGGCTCATGCGGAGCCGGATCGGCCGCGTGGTGCTCCTGGTCGGCGCGCTCTTCTTCGTGGGGCGCGCGCTCCTCGGCGGGGTCGCCGGCAATCGCTTGAACAGCGGAACGTCGGGCAGCAGCCCGCAGAGCGAAACTCCCGAGACGCACTTCGTCGCCTTCGTTCTCGACGACGTTCAGAAAAGCTGGACCGACGCTTTTGCGCGACAGCCCGTGCCGTACCGCCACGCCAAACTGGTTCTCTACACCGACTCGACGCAGACCGGCTGCGGCTTCGGCGACGCCGCAACGGGACCCTTTTATTGCCCCGTCGACGAGCGCGTGTACATCGACCTCGGGTTCTTCCACGAGCTTGCGGGCAAGCTCGGCGCAAAAGGTCAGTTCGCGGAGGCGTATGTGGTGGCGCACGAAATCGGTCACCATGTTCAAAAGATTCTCGGCATCAGCCAGCGCGTCGATGCATTGCGCCACACGACCGGCGCCACGGGGGCCTCCGTGCGCCTCGAGCTCCAGGCAGATTGCTTCGCCGGCATCTGGGCCCACTCGACGCAGGAGCGGTCCCTGCTCGAGGCCGGCGACATCAACTCAGCCCTCGGGGCCGCTGCCGCCGTGGGCGACGACCGCCTGCAGCGCCAGGCCACGGGCACGGTGAGCCCTGAATCCTGGACCCACGGGTCGTCCGAAGAACGGGTGCGCTGGTTCAAGCGCGGCTACGACAGCGGCGCCCTCCGGCAGTGCGACACCTTCGCCGCGTCCCAGCTCTGAGAGCGAGAATTTGAACGGGAAGGCAGGAAGACGGCCGTCTTCCTGTTCATTTCTCTCGAGCAGGGCCTTGGCCCGGGGTTTGGCGGATCGTCTATGATTGGCCGATGCGCAGGTTGGCCTTTGGTTTCGGAGCTTTGGTTACGGTGGCGTCGGTGGGATGCGGGCGGTCGACCATCCGGGTCGTGGGGGTCATGCAGCAGTCGTCGGAGATGCGCCCGCTGCCGAACGTGCCGCTCGGGGGCTACCAGCAGCTTCACCTCTTCGTTCGCGCGGCGCCGGGGCAATCGGCCGATCGGTATGGCTCGCCGGACTGCGGGTTCGCGCCCCTCGAAGGGAGCGACGAGGGCGACGACCTGAACAACACGGCCTGCGTGCCGGTCGACACCCTGAACACGGCCATCGGGATCGTGCGCCAGCGGTTCCGGGCCTACGGCATCGACGTGGTGAAGGACGCGGCGGACCCCTACGACTACAAGGTCGAAGTCTCGGTCACCGGCGAGCCCCCGCGCAAGGCCGACCGCACGCTCGTGAAGGCCGTCGCCCGCGCGACCTTCAAGGCCCACGACGAAGCCGGCCCCCGGACCCTCCTCGGTAGCCTGGATCCGCACGCCGCGGGCGCGGGCTTCGACGCCGTCGCGAAGACCTGCGGCTTTCGCGATGGCAGCCTGACGAACTTCTCCGGCGTCAGCCGCCAGCCCATGACGCCCGACTTCGATGTCCTCGCGCTGTCCAGCGACGCGGTCGACAACGTCCTTCGCTGCGAAGACCTCGCAAACTTCTTCCTCGACGCCAAGACCCGCTATCCCCGCTCCGAGCCCGCGCCCGCTCCGGCGATGGCCCCCGCGCCAACGCCGCCGCCCCCGGCCAGCTCGGGTCACTGAGCGCTCGATCGAGAGAATGAACAGGAAGGCCTCCCTCCCCATCGACCGGAGAGAGACGGGCGTTGCTAGTCTCCCGTCTGAGAAAACACTTGCAGAAGTAATCCTCGAGGATCAGGGT
>OCTA010000387.1_pt1 | contig 40400 bp, 30 predicted proteins | sample 1538991 | NCBI WGS metagenome assembly OCTA01 (sample SAMEA3539302, study PRJEB22396) | soil metagenome | biome: tundra; feature: field; material: soil | place: USA | collected 2010-05 | depth 0.15 m | reverse complement strand
GCGAGGCCCCGAGCGGTGGTGGCCGCTTGGGCGAGGGTTTCTTTCGGCAGCATGACGAGCATCCTTAGTCGGCGCCGCGCGGGATGGAAGTCCTCTCGTCGCTTAGTCGAGGAAGGGGAGCCGGCAGCTCCGACGGCTCCCCTACGCCTCCCCGTCGGGGACCCCGCGAATCCGGACCGGCGCTAGACTATAGACTAGTGCGTACGCGCGCGGATCCAGGCGAAGGTGAGGGCCCCCGGGCGGACCAGGAACGCCGTCATGCCGACTGGGGTTTTGCTTGAAGGCAACGCCGCCGTCACCGTCATCGAGCCGATGGGGAGGTTCACGGCGCCGGCGAGCCCGTAGCTGTCGGTCATCGTGGCGGTGCTGCTCGGGAGCCCGTCGGCGAAGTAGTAAGGCACGGTACTGGGGGCCGAGGTACTGTACGTCACCGACACGAGCGGCGCCTGGTGGTCGAGGCAGTCGTAGACGGTGACGATGGCGTGGCCCACGTTGCCCGCGGGGTCGAGCCCGATCGCTTCGGGCGTGATGGTCGAGGCGAGGTCTCGCAGGCCGGCGGGGCTGATGTCGTAGGCGGGAAAGCTCGCGACCGGCTGGCCGACCAGGAGGTTTCCGGGATAGAGCGTGGCCGGAACGAGATCGCTCCGGCGCATCTCGAAGTAGCCCGCGAAGTCTTGCGTCAAGGAGAACGTCGCCGCCCCCGCGCTGTTGGTCGTCACCACGGACGTCGATCCGCTCTCGCAGTTCAGATCGCGGAGGGCGCAACCTTGAACGGCCACGCCCGGAAGCCACACGCCGCTCACGGTGTCGAGGTCGGAGCCGCCATCGATGGCGCCGGCCGCCGTGGACGACTGGAGCGCGTCCATGACGAGCAGCGTCAGTTCGACTTGCCTGCTCGGATCGAGGGCCTCGCTCGGCGCCCCGAGGCAGTCCCACGCCCCGGCGTCGAGCGTCTCGCTCACGACGCTGCGGTTGGCGTCGATTCCGAGCACGGTCGAGCAGCCCGGGATTCCGACCGCGACGATCGCGGCGATGAGACCGCGGACGCGGCAGTGCCGTCTCGTCGGGCGGCTCTGGAGGCTGGATCGCATGGCGGGGTCAGAAGGCTCCGTGCACGTCGAGTCCGGCGAGATCCGTGGCGGCCGCCGGCGATACGGTCAGCGCGACGGCTCGCCCCGGCGCCGAGCCCGGCGTCTTGGGCGCCGCGAGGAGGATGGTGAGCCCGCCGCCCGCGAGGGCCAGCCCGGCAAAGAAGGTGATGGTTGATGCCGTGGCCAGCCTGCCGCTCTGCCGGGCGAGGTCGACTCCGGTCTCGCTCGAACATACGGACCCGTTGCACATCATGTCGGCGTCTCGGTTCTTCACGAGCGCCAGGGCACCGAGGACCAGGCTCGCGCCGACCGACGCGAGGCCCGCCCCGCCGACGACCAGACCGATGGTCTTCCACGAATCATTGCTTGCCGGCTCGACCGTGCCGGGCGCGGCGCTCGCTGTCGGCGGCGTAGACGTGGTCGCAGCCGGGGCGCCGGCCGCTGGAGGTGCTGGGGGCGCGGCCGGCGCCGCGTCGCCGACCTCACGCGCGTTCTCTTCCGCGTCCTCGTCGTGCTTCAAAGCGGCGAGCCGCGCGCTGGCCTTTTCGGCGAGCTCGGATTCGGCGTCCGGCGCAACGAGGTATCGCCGATAGTACTCGGCGGCGCGCGCGCGGTCGTGGAGTCGGCGGTCATAAATCGTCGCGACGTTCAGCAGCGCGGCCCCGGCGTTCGAGAGGTCGTACGCCTTCAGATAGGCGGCGATGGCCTCGTCGTCTTTGCCGGCGGCGTGAAGCTCGTACGCTTGCGCGCCAAGCTGTTCGGCTTCGCTCTCGGCCGAGGCGGCCGCGTCTGTCAACGTCCCTCGTGCCCGCGGCGCCGTCAGCTCGACGGCCAGCGAAGCGGCGACGGCGGCAAAAGACGCTCTCGCTCGGCGGCGACCGAGTCTGCTTTGCACGCGGGCATCGTACCCCCGGACCTCAAGGTGAGTCGCTATCGTCGATCACCCGAATATTCACGTGAGGCCGGGCTGAGGCCGGTGCCGGCGGCGTCTTCGGCGCGGCTGGCATCGCAGGCTTCTCCGCGGTGCGGGCGGGCGGGGGCCCCGAGGCGATCGCGGGCGGCGCGGGCGCGGAAACCGACGCGGTCGCCGTCGCGGGCGCGGAGGGCGAAGCGGTCGCTGAAGCCGACGTGGTCGCTGAAGCCGACGCAGTCGCCGTCGCCGTCGCTGAAGCCGACGCGGTCACGGGCCCCGACGGGGCCTCGAAAGCGGGCCGGGGGGGCGGCTCCGCGGACGGGCGACGGGCCGTGATCCCGGGACTATCGACGATGGCCGACGGAGTCGCCGGGCGCTCTTCGATCTGGCGGCCCAGGCGGCCGAGCGCGACGACGCCCGACACCGAGACCCCCACCACGAGGAGAAGCCAGCTCCACCGAGGACGCCGGGGCGGAGGCGCCGGGGCTCCCGTGGTCACGGGCGGAGCCTGCGGCCCGCTGCTGTCAGTGCCCTTCGGAAGGCTCGGCAGATCGCTCGTGCTCCCGAAGTCTGGGGTGCTCCCGTCGAAGGGCAGGCCCTCGAGGAACACCCTGATGCGACCCCGGACTTCGTCGCGCGTCTTGCCGAACGTGTCGTTCATGACGCGCGCGAGCTCGCGATCGAACGCCTCGTTTTTGCCTCGCAAGAAGGACTCGAGGGCGTCGCGCATCTCGTCGGCGCTCGCGTAGCGATCGCTCGGACTGCGCTTCAACGCCTTGATGGCGATGGCTTCGAGCTCCGGGGACGCGTCGGGCCGGATCGCGCGCACCGGCTCGGCGTCTTCGCCGACGACGCGCGCCATGACCGAAGGGGCGTCGCCTTGAAAGAGCGGTCGGCGCGCGAGCAGCTCCCAGAGCACGACACCGAACGCGAAGACATCGGCGCGCTCGTCGACGTTGCTGTCGCCGAGCTGCTCCGGAGCCATGTAGCGGATCTTGCCCTTGACCATGCCGGTCTCGGTGTGGGCCGCGTTCATCGTCGTCTTGGCGACTCCGAAGTCGAGCACCTTAACTTCGCCATCGTACGTCAGATAGAGATTGTGAGGCGACACGTCGCGATGGACCACACCCAGCGACGTGCCGTCGAAGTCGCAGAGCTGGTGAGCGAAGTGGAGACCTTTGAGAGCCTGCGCGGCGACGTAAGCCACGAGCGCGTCGCTCAACCCGCTCGCCGTCACCTTGAGGCGCGCGACGAGCGCGTGGAGCGACTGGCCCTCGAGGTACTCCATGGCGATGAAGTACCCCCCGCGCGCCTCGCCGACCTCGTACGTGTGGACGATGTTGGCGTGATTCAACCGCGCCGCGAGGCGCGCCTCGTCGAGGAACATCTCGACCTGAGCCGCGTCGTCCGGGTTCCGGAGTCGCTTCAGGACCACGAGCTTGTTGAAGCCGACCGGTCCGCGGGCCACGGCAAGGAACACCTCGGCCATGCCGCCGCTGCCCAATCGCGCGATGGGCACGTACTTGCCGAGGGTCTGCGGAAAAGAGGCGTCCCGCCCTTCCCCGGAGGCAGTCTCGAGTGGCATGATCGCTGGAAGGGTAGTCGGACTCCAGGAGCCGATCGAGCGCGCCGTCGCGTGTGTCCACGCGCCGCGCGGAGGCGCGTGGAGGCGCGCGTGGAGGCGCGCAGTGGAGTTGTGCTTTCTCGCCTCTCTCGCCGGCTCGCGGGCGGGCGACAGGGCTGACGGCGGGCCCCTCGCCCCTATTCCGGGTCGGGGGCGGGCGCCTCGACGGCGTCGAGCCCGTCGACCCTGGGCGCGGCCTCGCCTCGCGAGCACGCGCCGGGCTTTTGGTATTTCTGGCCTTTGAGTCCGCGAATGGCCATGGCGCCCTTCCACGCCAGATACGCCTCGTTGAAACGGACAGCCTCGGACGGCTCGAGGTAGGGGTTCTTGGCCTTGCCGAGCGACACCAGCGCGAGCACCTGCTCGGCCACGCTGACGGGACACCCCTCGAGCCGGATGTACTGCGCGTTTCGCTGGCCGTGGAGCTCCTTCGTGACCTTGAGGATCTTCGCGTAGATGTCGCCGGCCTCGGCCTTGTGCGGATCCTTGGTCGAGCGGTCCTTGTAGAGACTCTGGATGGCGATCAGGTCGTCGCCGATCTTTCCGCTCCACCTGGCGCAGTCGCCGATGAAGATCACCTTCTCGCCGGGCTTGGCGTCGATGGGCCCCTCGTAGGCGCCGAAGACGACGTGCAAGCGCGGCATCTTCTTGTCGCACTCCACGTCGTACGTGCGCAGGATCTCGATGGCCTCTTCGATCGCTCCCGGGCACCCCCCCCAGCAGTAGTCGGTGTGCTCGGTGTCGGGGGGCGGCCCCGAGTAGGCGGTGATGTTGCTGCCCTCGAAGTACTTCTCGACCCGAATGAGCCCGACGTCGAAGCCCTTCGCACGCACCTTGGCCTGCTCGAGGCTCACGTCGCCGCTGATCGCGATCTTCGAGAGATCCATGGTGCCGAAGCCGCGCTCCGAAGCAAACCGGATGTGGTCGACCGTGCGGGCGTCGACGCCGATGATGGCGGCGCACACCGTGTCGAACGCCACCTGGTTGTTTCCCATGATGATGAGGTTCATCGGGAAGGGCTTGGGCGTGAGCATCCGTCCTTCGCCGGCGATGATCGCGTCGATGGCAATGAACTGCGGCTGGATCACGTACTGAAGGTCGGCGATCTTCTCGTTCAGCCGGTGATCATGATCGATGAGCCGGTGGCGGTCGTCCTGGATCCCGATGTAGTTCTTCATCGAGAAGGTGACCGTGGTCCACGGGTGCGCCTTGAACTTGGGCGCATTGACGAAGAAGTCGGCCTTGGCGATCGGCTCGGGGACGAACACGTAGTCGCGGAGGCGCTTCTCGTGCGTGTAGCGAACCTCGACCTGGGGCTCCTCCTCGAAGAAGTACCGCTTCACGCCGCGCGTCCGACCGATGACCGCGTCGAAACCGCTGTGCTTGAAGACGTAGCGGGTCGGAATCGTGATGCCGCACCGCTCGCCGACCGCCAGCTCGGTCATCGTGTCGCTGCCAACGTCCTGGAGAGCGAGGAGCAGTCCCTCGCCGAACTCGGCCCGGGTGTGGGCGTGCGGGAACATCTCGCCCGCGCTCACGAGGTTCGGCTTCACGAGCGTTCGGCCCCTCGGCACGATGTCGAGCTCGCGCAGCCCCTCGCGAATGATGGTCCGGATGCGCTCGGAGTAGTAGGCGTCGCAGTGCCGGATGATGACGCGGGGGCTGGTGGCGTTGGGGTTCACGGGCGAGAATCCTTTCGATCGACAAGCGCTGCCTCTGGTCTTCTCCCGAACCGGAGCGGCGGCAAGACTCTCACGGCGGCCACAATGATGTCATTTGGCGGACAGGAGCCGCCCCGCGCACGCATGCGCGTGCCGGGGGAGGGGGCGGACGGGCGGAGGGGGCGGAGGGGCGGAGCGCGGCGGCGTTGGCCCGAAATGACGCGACCTGACCCCGCGGGCTGTGGCCGAGCGGCGCGCCCGAGGCCCGCGCGCCCCCGCCGCTCACGCCCGAGCTTCTTGATTGACCTGATCGAAGGCTGCCAAGATACGAAGCTCTTGAGTTCCAACGCCCGCATCCTTGGCCGGGCAACTCATTCAAAGGGCAGTGCATGAACGCGGACACGGTGGCCACCAACGGCGGAGCGATCGCCGGAGCGGCCGGAGTCGGAGAGACGGTCTTCCTGACAGGCGCCACCGGGTTCCTGGGCAGCGAGATCCTGAAGCGGATCATCGAGACCCATCCGCGATCCAAGCTGGCGCTGCTCGTTCGTTCCACGGCGCGCGAGACCGCGCGCGAGCGCGTCGACAAGCTCATGGCCCGGCTGTTCTCGCAGGGCGAGGCGACCCGGCATGCCGAGCGCGTCGAAGTCGTCGAGGGGGACATCTCGCTCCGGGGCGCCGGCATGGACTCCGAGCGTAGCGCCAAGCTCGCCGCGCGAATCGACCATGTCATTCATTGCGCGGCTTCGGTGCGTTTCGACCTGCCGCTCGACGTGGCGCGCCGCGACAACACCGAAGGCACGCGGAACATCCTCCAGTTCGCCGAGCGGATGCCCCGACTGGCGCGCTTCGACTACATCGGAACCGCCTTCGTTGCGGGCGATCGCCGCGGCGTCATCCGTGAAGATGAGCTCGATGTCGGCCAGCGGTTCTCGAATTCGTACGAGCAAACGAAGATGGAGGCGGAGAAGCTCGTTCGCCGCTTCGGCGAGCGGTTCCCGACGGCCATTTACCGCCCCAGCATCGTGGTGGGGAACTCGAAGACCGGCGAGACGTCGACGTTCCAGGGATTCTACCAGGCCGTCCAGTTTTACCGCCGCATCTTCCGCGGGAGGTTCCTGGTCTTGCCGCTCCCGGTGGACCCTAGCACCCCCGTCGACCTCGTTCCGGTCGACTACGTCGTCGATGCCCTCTTTGCGCTCATCGCGAGCGAACGGAGCCTTGGCGGCTGCTTTCACCTGACCTCGGGGCCGGGCGCCACGTGCACCGCGGACGAACTCCTCAAGCTCCTGGCCGAGTTCACGGGCGTCAAGCAGCCGCCGTACGTCTCGAAGCGGGCCTACCAGGGCCTGGTGAGGCCCGTGCTGGGCAACGCGTTGTTCTGGAACAAGCGGATCAACGTGGCACGGCGGGCCGAGGTCTACATGCCGTACGCGTGGTCGAACCTGATCTTCGACAAGACTCGCGCGGCGGCGATACTCGACGGCGCGGGGATCAAGACTCCGCACGCTCGCACGTACTTCGTGAAGCTCCTCGAGTATCAGGCGAAGGCCACCGCGGCCGTGTGATACGTCCTTCGCCATGAACGGGTACGTCGAGCGCATCCTCAAGGCGCGGGTCTACGACGTGGTCGACGAGACCCCCCTCGAAGCTGCGCCGCGCCTCTCCGAGCGCCTCGGGAACCGCGTCTTCATCAAGCGTGAGGACCTGCACAGCGTCTTTTCGTTCAAGGTCCGCGGCGCTTACAACAAGATCGCGTCCCTCACGCCGGCCGAAGCGGCCGCGGGCGTGATCGCCGCCTCGGCCGGCAACCACGCGCAAGGGGTCGCCCTCGCGGCGCGTCGCATCGGCATCCGCGCGGTCATCGTGATGCCGACGACGACGCCCGAGATCAAGGTCGACGCGGTGCGCGCGCTCGGCGCCGAGATCGTCTTGACCGGCGACACCTTCGACGCCGCGAACGTCGAGGCCGTGCGCCTCCAGCGGGAGCACGGCCTGACGCTCATCCCCCCTTACGACGACCCCGACGTGATCGCGGGGCAGGGGACGATCGGCATGGAAATCCTGCGCCAGCACCGCGGCCCCATCGATGCCATCTTCGTCCCGGTCGGGGGGGGCGGGCTCATCGCCGGGATCGCGGCGTACGTGAAGGCGCTCGAGCCGACGACCCGCATCGTCGGCGTCGAGCCCGACGACGCGGCCTGCCTCGCTGCCGCGATGAAGGCCCAGCGGCGCGTCCGCCTCGATCGCGTCGGCATCTTCGCCGACGGCGTCGCGGTCCGGCAGGTGGGCGAAGAGCCCTGGCGCATCGCCCAGCACCACGTCGACGAGGTGATCACGACGGGGACCGACGAGATCTGCGCGGCCATCAAGGACGTGTTCGAAGACAACCGGTCCCTGCCGGAGCCCGCGGGCGCCCTCGCGATTGCAGGTCTGAAGCGCTTCGTCGCCGAACGAAGGGTGCGCGGGCAGACCCTCGTGGCGATCGAGTCGGGCGCCAACATGGGCTTCGATCGCTTGCGTCACGTCGCCGAACGCGCCGAGGTGGGCGAGGCCCGCGAGGCGCTGCTCGCCGTGACCATTCCCGAACGCGCGGGCAGCTTCTTGTGCTTCTGCGAGGTCCTCGGAGCCCTGCCGATCACCGAGTTCAACTATCGATACAGCGATGCAGACGCGGCCCACCTGTTCGTGGGAGTCGGGCTCCGCGGCGGCGGCGCCGAGCGCGAGACCCTGGTCCGTACGATTCGGGCCGGCGGCTATCCCGTCGTCGACCTCACCGACGACGAGATGGCGAAGGTCCACGTCCGCTTCATGGTGGGCGGTCGCGTGCGCGGGCTCGGCCACGAGCGGCTCCATAGCTTCGAGTTCCCCGAACGCCCTGGAGCGCTCCTTTCCTTTCTCCGGCAACTCAGCGGTCGGTGGTCGATCACGCTGTTTCACTACCGCAATCACGGAGCGGCATTCGGGCGCGTGCTCGCCGGGATCCAGGTCGCCGAGGGCGATCGAGGGGGCTTCGACGAGGCGCTCGAGACCATCGGCTACGCTCACCGCGACGAGTCGAACAACCCGGCGTATGCGCTCTTTCTGGGCGAGGCCCCGTGAGTCTTTGCCGGCCGCGCGGCTTCCGCGGTCCGCGCGGATCGGCGGCGGCGAGCGTCCTTGCGGTGCTCGTCACGGTCGCGGGCTCCTCGCGTGCGCACCCGGCCGGGTCCACGTCGGTCAATCGATACGTGGGCGTCTCGTGCTCTCCCGCGGGCCACGTTCAGCTCGCGTACCTGCTCGACTTCGCCGAGTTGCCGGCCTACGCCGAGATCGACCAGCTCGACGCCGACCACGACGGCTCCGTCACCCCCGAGGAGCAGCGCGCGTACCTCGAGCGCCGCCTCCCGCCGCTCGTCGCCCGGTGGACCGTCGAGATTGATGGCGCCAGGGTCTCGCCGCGCATCACGGGGAGCAGCCTCGAGGTGCTTCCAGGCGAGCGAGGCCTCTCGACGCTGCGCATCGCCGCGGACGTCGAGGCCGTTCCCGTCCTGCCGATCGATCCGGTGCACGCGGGGGGCCTTCGCGTGCGCCTCGTCGATCCCGCGTTCGCGGATCGATCGGGCTGGCGGCAAATGGCCGCCGAAGCCTCGCCCGGAATGAGTGTCGCCAGCGGCCCGGCAGAGAGCGCCTCCGAGGCCCTCGCGTACGCGAACCCTTCCGGCGAGGCTCCCCCTCGCGTGGACGACGCCACGTTCGTGTTTCGCGCGACTCCGGCCGTCGCCACGCCCGACGCCCCGCCGGGGAACGGTGCCTCGAACGCGAGGGTGCCCGGGCCCTCGCGATGGTCGTCGGAGATGCAGAAGATCCAGACGGCGTGGCTCCATCGGCTGCTCGTCGCACTCGCGGTCGGGCTGACCTTCGCGCTGGCCGCGCTCGTCGTGCGCCGGCGGTCGGGCTGACCTTCGCGCTGGCCGCGGCGATCCTCGCGGGGCCGCGCGCCGGCGGTCACCCTGGCGACCCACGGCGCTCCAGGTCCCGATTCGACCGTCCCCGGATAGGGCCGACCCGGCGTCACGGTCTCGGCGTTTCGAATCGGCGCGTCGTCGATCGCTCGGGCGTCAGCGCACGCAACTCTTCGCAAGGCGCGCGAGCCTCCCGCGTGACGCCGCAATCTCGAGCTTCGCGTCGCGGCTGAGGCCCTTGAGGGCGCGCTCGAGGCGCAGGGCATCGCCCTGGCTGCGGCAACGGCGGGTCACGAGGACTCGCAGCGGCGTGCGTCCCCGCGTGTACCGCGCGCCACGGCCCGCGTCGTGCTGGGCGATCCGGGCCGCGACGTTGCGCGCGATGCCCACGTAGAGGGTGCCGTCGGAGCACATCGCGACGTAGACGAACCAGTAGGTCACGCCGATTGCTTCTACGACGACCGGCAGGGCTGCGCGCGCGATGTTTGGGCTTGATCAGGCGGCGGAGGCCCCGCGGAGCGCGGCGAAAGACGGTCTCGACGGCCGAGCGTTCACCTCGATCGGTACGACCTGCGCCTTGAGCCTCGCCGGCAACGCGGCCGGGTCGTCGAGAAAGCGAAGCAGCGCGTTCGCGAACGCTTCGGTGTGCTGCTGATGCGGGTAGTGGCCGCAACGCTCGAAGAACGTCGTCTGGATCCCCTCGACCGAGGCCTGCATCGTCCGGGCGTGGGCGACGGGAATGACGCCGTCACGGTCGCCCCAGAAGACGCCGATAGGCGGCAGGCGCCGGAGCTCGCTGGCGCGCTCGAAGAAGGTGCGCCGCTGCCCGCGCCAGTCGATGACGTCGCGCACCGTACGCGCGAACGCGCGCGCCGAGCCGCTCTGCGCGTTGATCGACGTCAGTCGATCGACGTCTTCTTGCCCGAGGAGGTTGCCGACGACGCGGAGCGTGAGGCGCGTGCAAGGCCCCATGAAAGGCTGTCCGAACCGCTCGACGACGAGCGGCAGCGAGGCGAGGCGGAGCAGCCACCCGACCTCGCGGCCGAGTCCCCCGGAAGCGATGAGCGCGAGCCGTCGGATGCGCTCCGGGCACTCGAGGAGCATCGCTTGCGCGACGCCGCCCCCGAACGAGTGCCCGGCGAGATCGCAGGTCTCGACGCCCGCCGCTTCGAGCCACTTCGCCATCAAGCGGGCGTACCACTGGAGCTCGTACGTCGCGTCGGGCCGCTCGGAGAGGCCGTGGCCGGGGAGATCCGGCATGATCACGCGCCGGCCCCGCGCGAGGAGCGGCGCCGCCAGCCGCCACGTTCGGTAGCAGTCGTTGAGCCCGTGAAGGAGAACGAGTGGCGGTTCGGTTGACGCGGCTCCGGGCTCCGCTCGCTCTGCCGCCATCTCGACCCAGTGGATACGCACCCCCTCGATGCGCGCGTAGTGGTGTTGCCGCTGCCGATGCATGGTGTGAAAGAGGGCATTCGCACGTTTCAGGCCAAGCGAACGTGAGGCGAACGAGCCGGCGAAAGTTGGCGATTTCGCGGTCTTTATGGCAGCCGGAGCCCTGAATCATCACGGATGACTTGCCGGCGCGCCCCGCCGTTCGCCGCTCTTTCTGGTCACAGCGTCGAAACAGAGCGCGTCGCGCGGGCGACCAAGGAGGAGGCCACCGGCGCCGGGCACATCTCGGGCACGTGCCCGGGCACCGGACGCGCCCTCCGGCCCAATTTCCCTTGAATTCTCGCTGTTTTCGCCTGGCGCGAGGCTTGCGATGGGGTCCCTCACCGACGCACCGGAGAGAGACGCTCTCCCGCGCGGCCGGCACTTCAACCGAGGGAGAGACCGAGATGAGTTTCAAATCACGTCACGAGGCACGGACCGCGGAGCGCTCGCTCCGCATGGTGAGCGGCTTGGCTTGCGCGGCGCTGGTCGCTGCGTGCGGAGGCAGCAGCGGCGCGGACGGCGCCAGTACGCCGTCGGGTACGGTTCACGCGACCATCGGCCCCCAGGGCGGTGAGCTCGTCGGGCCGTCCGGATCGGCCGTCGACGGCGTTCACCTGGTCATTCCAGCCGGTGCGCTCTCGGCGGACACGGAAATCACCATCCGGCCGGTCGACAGCGAGACCGCGCTCCCGGCCACGGCCGTTCGATGCGGCCCCGAGTTCACGATCGAGCCCGCCGGACTCAAGCTCACGGCTCCGGCGACCCTGACGCTGCCCTTCGACGAGGCCACCATCACCGACAACGATCGCTTCGACGACGAAGTGAAGGTGTGGGTTCTCGGCGCGAGCTCGTGGGGTCAGCAGCTCCAGACCGACAGCGCCTCCGGCGCGGTCACGGTGCAGCTCGATACGCTCACGATCGCGGCTGCTGGCGTGAACCCCCCGGCCCTGGGGGACATCGTGCACGTCACGTTCAAGCCGAACCCCAAGTTCGTCGGTTGCATCGCAGAGTATCCGACCGATCCGAACAAGGCCCCGTCGGTCGAGGCCGACGTGGTGCGCGGAGCCCTCAACGACGGGATGTTCCTCCGCGGAAAGAACGTGAAACCCGGCCTCCAGTTCGACCTCTTCACGGTCGAAAATAGCGCCCTGCTCGCCGACGGTACGCCGGACCCGAATTTCAAGAACTTCGGCCTGGCCTGGTACCAGAGCGATCTCGAGGCCGAGAAGAACGGCTCGATGCGCGCGACGCTCCGGACGATCTTCCTCGACCAGATCTTCGGCTTCGATCCCACCGTGACCTTGCCCCCCACGGGCACGTTCGAGGTCGGGTTCTGGTTCAACAACCCGCAAGACGCCGTGAGCTGCGGCTTCGACGCGACCAAGCCGACGCCGTTCAACGGCGAACACATGGCGGGCCCCCTCGCGATGATCACGGTGCCCGATGCGACGACTGGCCTTGGCCCCCTGTGCACCCAGCCGGACACCTCGGTCTCGCCCGCGCGCTGCGATCCGTGACCGGGTATGGGGTATCGTCGATGCCGGGATGCCGGTCGACGACGAGACGAGTGACGACAGCCGGCGAATGACCGCGCCGCGTCCGCGCCCGCAGGCGGGCATCATCGTGGTGCTCGCCGCGGGTAAGCCCGCGGCGCACGCGTTCGAGGTGAAGCCGCCGGGCGTCACCATCGGGCGCGGGTCTCCGGCCGGCGTGCTCGACGACGACGAGCGGATCTCGCGGCGCCACGTGCGCATCGCCGCCCGCGAGGCGGGCTGGCTCGTCGAGGACCTCGGCAGCCGCAACGGCACGTTCGTCGACGGCCGGCGGCTCGGCTCCGGCGAGGCCTCTTTCGAGCGCAACGTGCTCGTTCGGGTCGGGCGGAGTCTCCTCCGGGCCGTCGACGACGTGCGGCCGCTCCTCGGGCACTCGATGCAGCTCGCGCCGGCGGGCGCGCCCATCGTCGGAGGGTTATTGCGCCGCGCCTTCGGCGAGATTGCGCTCGCCAGTCGGTCGAGCGACACCCTCTTGATCCTCGGCGAGAGTGGCGCCGGCAAGGAGCTCGCGGCGCGGGCCTTTCACGACGCGCGGCATCCGCTCTCTGCGGGGGCGACCAAGGCGCCGTTCGTGGCGGTCAACTGCGCCGCCATCCCCGAGGGGCTGGCCGAACGCCTGCTCTTTGGAGCGCGGAAGGGCGCGTACTCGGGGGCGAGCACCGACGCCGACGGGTACATCCAGGAGGCCGACGGTGGCACCCTGTTCCTCGACGAGATCGCCGAGCTCGATCCGCTGGTTCAAGCAAAGCTCTTGCGGGTACTCGAGACGCGCGAAGTCTTGCCGCTGGGCGCGTCGCGCCCGAAGCACGTCGACATCGCCATCTGCGCGGCGAGCCACTGCAGGCTTCGCGACGAAGTGGCGGCCGGTCGATTTCGCGAAGACCTCTACTACCGGATCGGCCGGCCGGAGGTCGTCGTCCCGCCGCTAAGAGAGCGCATCGACGAGATCCCATGGTTCGTGGCCTCGCTGCTGCGCGCCGTTGACGCCGGCCTCTCGGCGTCGGTCGACGTCATCGAGGCGTGCGCGCTGCGGGCGTGGCCGGGCAACGTCCGCGAGCTCCAGCGCGAGATCACCCGCGCGGCCCATCGAGCGCTCGAGGCGGGCTCGGCGACCGTCGAATCCGAGCACCTCCTCGACGATGCGGGCGCCGCCGTGACGGCGCCCCCGGCCGCGCGCCGCGCGGGTCTGTCGCGATGGTCGGATGACGACATCCGCCGCGAGCTCGCGGCCAACGGCGGGAACGTGCGCGCCACCGCTCGCGCGCTCGACGTCCATCGAAATCAGCTACGGCGATGGGTGGAAAAGAACGGACCGTCGCCGTCGCCCGAGGACGGAAGCACCTGGCCACCGGACGACTAGAGCGAGCGCCGGCGTCGCGGAACGAACCCGTCTCGACGCTCGCCGTGCTCAACGCACGGGAAGTGCGTTTCCGCGCGGCGACCGCCGAGCCGGGCCCGTTCCGCTTAGCCACCGCTCGCTCTAGTTCTCCATGGCTGGGGTCACCCACGCCGGATGAAACGGAGGCATAACCGCCCCCCAACGCGCCCGGAGTTTCTCCCTAGGCCCGTCGCGTGTGGGCGCGGATGCGCTCGCCTCACTCGGCCGGGGCCGCGGCAGCGCGCACGAGCACCTGCATGCCGCTGACGAGTACGGCAATCGATCCGTCGGTCGTGCGTTCGACCGGGTGGATCGGGTTGACCTGCTCGACGCTGGCCATTCCCATGCCGACCGCCGGCAAGCACGCGCCTTGGCTGGTGGCGGCCGCCGCGGGCGACGCCTGCGAGACGATGACGCCAAGGTGCCCGCACGGGCCCTGAGCCTCGTAGAGACCCGCGATCGTCGCCTCCACGACGGGGTTGGCGTGGAACGAGAACGTTCCCGCGGCGCCCATGACGACCGTCCCGTTGGCGCCGCTCTCGTCGAGCTGCCCGGCAACCGACCAGCCTCCGCTGTCGGCAGGAGACGGCGTGAGCTGCGAACCGCCGAGCGTGGCCGACGGAATCCAGTGGGTCTTGGTGTCGAACGACGCGTCGCCGCCGCAAAAGTAGAGGCGCGCGTGGGTGGCGGTCGCGATGACCGCGACCTGGGCGTCGGTGCCGGTGACTTCGCCGACGAAGACGCGCGTCGTGGGCGAGGGCGTGGGCGTGGTCGCGCTCGACGACGAGCCGCAGCCGGCGGCCGCGAGGAGCACGCACGCGAGGGCGGCAAGGCTGGCGCGGGGGGCGGCCTTCGGTCGGGAAGTCATCGCGATCACCTCGATCGCCTGGACTGTAGCAAAGCCGGTTCCATTGGCGTACGCCCAAACGGCGTGCGACAAGGTGATCTCATCGCCGGGCGCTATCGGATCGTCCGCCACGTCGGCGCGGGGGGGATGGGCACCGTCTACCAGGCGAGCGACCTCGTGGAGCAGATCCCCGTCGCGCTCAAGACGCTGCCGGCCGACACCGACCTCCGCGTCCTCGCCGACGCCCGCGCTCGCGCCCGACTGCTCCGGGAGGCCTACGCGCTGGCCGAGGTTCGCCACCCGGCCGTCGTGCGGTACATCGACCACGGGATCGCCGAGGAGCAGGGACCGTTCATCGTCATGGAGTGGATCGTGGGCGAGACGCTCGAGCAGCGGCTCGAGACGCACGGGCTCTCGCCACTCGAGGCGCTGGGTCTCGTCGAGCGCCTGGCGTCGGGGCTCGAGGCGGTGCACGCGAGCGCCGTCGTTCACCGGGACCTCAAGCCGAGCAACGTGATGCTGGCGGGCAGCGACGTCTCCCAGGCGGTCGTCGTCGACTTCGGCGTGGCGCGAATGACCATGGCGAGCGGGGTCACCGCGACCGGCGACTACGTCGGGACCGCCCGCTACATGGCTCCCGAACAGATCCGGAACGCCCGGTCGGTGGACGCGAAGGCCGACGTCTTCGCGCTCGGGTGCATCTTCTACGAGTGCCTCACCGGCGCGCCCGCTTTCCCGGGGACGGATCCGGTGACGGTCATCGCCAGGATTCTCTTCGAGGCGACGCCGCCCCCGACTGCCCTCCGCCCGGAGTTGCCGTCGTCGCTCGACGCGCTGGTCAACGCGATGCTCGAACGCGACCCGGCGCGCCGGCCGACGATGGCGGGCGCGAAGGCGGCGGTCGCGGAGCTGCGCGCGGGGCTCGCGGGCGCGTCCCGGGCGCTCTCTGCCCCGCACCGCCTCCGGCCCGGCGAGCGCGAATCGGAGCTGCTCGACGCCCGGCCGTCGTGGGTGACCTCGGACGACGCCACTCCGCCGTCGTTCGAGATCGGCATCAACGCCGTGTCCGACGCGGCCTGGCGGGTGCTGCCCGCGATGTACGGAGCGTTCGTCGGCCGCCACGACGAGCGACGCCAGCTGCGCGCGCTCCTTCGCGCGGGCTCGTCGATCGCGGTGTGGGGTGGACCGGGGGTCGGCAAGACGCGGCTCGTCGTCGAGGTCGTCCGCGAGGCCATCGAAGCGCGAGACCCGCCCTGGGACGCGCTGGTCTACGCGGAGCTCGGCGAAGCGCGCGACACCGACGACGTCGTTCGCGCGATCGCCACCGCGGCGCACGTATCGCTCGAGTCGAGCGCGACGCCCGAGCTTGCCCTCGGCGGCGCGCTCGGCAAGCTCGGTCGCGTCATCTTGATTGCCGACCCGGTCGAGCACCTGGCGTCGATCATCGCGACCCTTGGGCACGCCTTTCGTCGCTCGGCTCCGCGACTCCAGTGGGTCGCGCTCTCGCGCCGCAAGGGAAGCCCGTCGGGCGCCGCTTCGTTCGAACTGGGCACGCTGCCGACCGTGGCCGAGGGGGGCTCGCCGCTATCTCCGGCCGCGCAGCTGGTCCTCGAGCGCATGGCGCCCGCGTCATCGGGCCCCCTCTCGGTCGCCGTGGCCGAGCGCGCCGAGCGGCTCGCGACTGCGCTCGAAGGCAATCCCCTGGCCATCGAGCTGGCCGCTCCGAGCGCTCAGATCCTCGGCGTCGACGGGCTGCTCGCGCGCCTGGCGGTCCACGCCGACGGCGCGTCCGGCGGGGTCGAGCCGGTGCGCGTCGGCATGCGCGCCGCGCTGGAGTCCTCGTATGGCTTGCTGACCGAGCGAGAGCGCGAGGCCTTCGCCCAGTGCGCGGTCCTTCGCGGTTCGTTCGCCTTCGACGCGGCGGAGGCCGTGATCCGCGTCGCCGGCGCGCCCGTTCTCGAGCTGGTCCAGAGCTTGCGCGAGCACTCGCTGCTCACGGAGCAGCCGCCCGGGCTCGACGGCGAGGTCCGCTTGCAGATGCCGGCGGCGGTTCGCGATCTCGCGTGGCAGAAGCTGCGCGGGGTCTTCGACCCGGAGCCGGCGGTCCGCCGCCACGCGGCCTACTACACGCGGCTCCACGAGCGCCGCGCGAGCGGGGTCTCGAGCGACGGTCTCGTGCGAATCGAGAGAGACGCCGACAACCTCTTCGCCGCCGCCGAGTTCTGCCTGTCGGGCGACGAGCGCCACGAGTCCGACGCGGCGGTCGGGTTTCGCGCCCTCGTCGCCCTCGAGCCCGCCGTGCTGCGGCGCGGAGCCGTCTCCGGCTATCTACGGATGCTCGACGAGGCCATCGCCTGGGCCGCGGCGCGCGACGACTCCGCAACGGCTTCGCTGGGCGCGAGCGTCCGCTCGATACGCGCGCGGTTCGACGGGCCCGCCGGTCGCGCGGCACGCGCCAAGGCCGACCTCGCGGTGTGCCTCGACGAGGCGCGCCGCCAGGGCGACCCGTACCGCGAGGGGCTGGTCTTGCTGGACCTGGGGGTCATCCATCACCTCGAGCAGGACTGGGGCGAGGCACGGTGTCGGTACGACGCTGCCGTCGAGCGGCTCGAGTCGATCGATGACCCGTGGGCCTTCGGGCGGTGCCTCGGAAATATCGGCGCGCTTTGCCACGACGACGGCGAGCTGCCCGCCGCCGCACGCCTGTACGGTCAGGCCATCGAGCTCCTCGAGCGAGCCGGCGAGGTCCGCCAGCGCGCGAACTTCATGGGGAACCTCGCGCTCGTCGAGCAAGAGCTGGGCGAACCGGAGCGCGCGCGCGATCTCTTCGAACGCTCCCTGGCGCTGCTCGAGCCGATCCGCGATGCGCGCCTGCTCGCGATCGTCCTGGGGAATCTGGGCGTGCTCGAGCTCGAGCACGGCGACCCGGGCCGCGCCGTCGGGCTCCACGAGAGGGCGCTCGCCTTGCTCTCGGGTTCCGGCGACGCTCGCTCCCGCGCACTCTGCCTCGCGCGTCTCGCCGCCGCGCTGGCGGTGCTCGATCGGACCGCGCTCGCCCGCGCCCGCCTCGCGCAGGCCGAGACGCTCTCGACCGGCGCCGGAGAGCTGGTCGTCGAGGTCGTCGGGCTCACCCGGGCGTTCCTCGATCTCGCCGTCGCGCGCGAGGCCGCCGAGCGCGGAAGGGGCGACGACGAGGCGGCCAGCGTGGAGTCCGCGCGGCTCCGCGTGGAGCGCGCCGAGAGCGCGCGCCACGGCGACCGCTCGCTTCGCGAGCGCTCCGACGACGTCCGCTCGACGCTCCGCATCCTCGGCCGGATGCTCGGCACGCGCGAGCGGCGCTCGCTCTGAGCCTGCCGATGCCGCGCGCGAGCCGCCGCCGAAACGTGGCGAGCGACGTGCCCATCGCCCGGGCCCTGTCTTCGAGCGAGAGGCCCTCGACGCGGTGTAGGACCAGCACGATCCGCTCGCTGGCGTCCATGCTGCGCAGGATGGCATAGACGTCGCGCAGCGCCTCGCCGAGCTCGGGAGACGCCGGGAGCGCCGCGAGGTCGGGCACTTCGTCGGGCCCCCATGAAGCGCAGCCAGCGCTGGCGCGTTCGTCGAGTCGGCCGACCGCCATCGCCGCGACGAGCGACGCTTCGTCGCCGTCGAACGGAAGCGGGCCGTCACGTCTCTTGAGTCACGCGTCGCATCGATAAATGCTCACCTTTCGGCGCGCGGCTGGCAAGCCTCGAGACGGACCGTCATGCTTCGGGCGATGCGATCCGCGGTCCATGGCGTCGGATTGGCGATCTTCGCCGCCTGCGGCACGAACGACGTGCAGCCGATTCACGCTCCGCCCGTCGCCGACGCGGCGCCCGGCATCGCGCCCGGCTCGCGCGATGACGCCACGACCGTCGGCGACGACGCGAGCGCGCCCACCTCCGGCGGCGCAGACACCGGAACGAACCCGCCGGGGACGCTCGACGCCCCCGACGGCAGCGCGCTCGCCGGGTGGAAGCTGACCTGGTCCGACGAGTTCAACGGAGCCGACGGATCGGCCGTAGACCCGGCGAAGTGGAAGCACGACGTCGGCGGCACCGGCTGGGGCAACAACGAACTCGAGTACTACACGGACGGGACGCAGAACGCGGTCGTCACGGGCGGCAACCTCGTCGTCACGGCCACCAAAGACGGCGCGTCGCAGTACAAATGCTCGTACGGCACGTGCACGTACACGAGCGCGCGCCTCCTGACGCAGGGCCTCTTTTCGCAGAAATACGGGCGCTTCGAGGCGCGCGCCCAGATGCCCACGGGCAAGGGTCTCTGGCCGGCCATCTGGGCGCTGGGCGACGACATCAGCAGCGTGTCGTGGCCGGCGTGCGGCGAGATCGACTTCATGGAGACGATCGGGAGCGACATCCAGACCAACCATGGGTCCCTTCACATGCCGTCGAGCTACGGCCCGTCGGGGACGTACAAGCTGCCGAACGGCGCTTCTTACGCCGACGCGTTCCACACGTTCGCGTTCGAGTGGGAGCCCGGCGCGATTCGCTTCTACGTCGACGACCACCTCTATGAGACGCAGAAGTCGACCGTGCCGAGCGGCGACACCTGGGAGTTCGACCACCCTTTCTTTCTATTGATCAATGTCGCCGTCGGCGGGCAGTGGCCGGGGTCGCCCGACGCGACGACCACGTTCCCCCAGACCTTGAAGGTCGACTGGGTCCGGGTTTACGACAAGGACGGAACGGAGCCCTGAACCGGCGCCTCGGGTGCCAACCGCCACCGCTGAGGTGGCGTGGGCGTGGGCCTGGGCGTGAGCGTGGGCCTGGGTGAGGTGCGCGAGGCGTCGCCCGGCGCGCGAGGCGTCGCCGGCGCGCACCGGCACGAACGTGTGGCGGTGAGCGCCGGCAAGACGCACGATGGGGCCGGTGTCGAAGGACGCGCTCTCCCCGTTCCGCCCCGCCGTGCGCGAGTGGTTCGAGTCTGCACTGGGCGAGCCCACGCGGGCGCAAGCGCTCGCGCTCGGCCCCATCGCCGCAGGCGAGTCGACGCTCCTGCTCGCGCCGACCGGGTCGGGCAAGACCCTCGCCGCGTTCCTGGCCGCCCTCGACAAGCTCGCCTTTTCGCCCGAGCCGCCCAGGGAGTCGCGCTGCCGGGTGCTCTACGTCTCGCCGCTGAAGGCCCTCGCCGTCGACATCGAGCGAAACCTGAGGGCGCCGCTGGCCGGCGTCCTCGAGACGGCGAAGCGCCGGGGCGACGAGGTGCGCTCGCCCACGGTCGGCGTGCGGACGGGAGACACCGCCGCGCTCGATCGCACGCGGATGACGCGGACGCCTCCGGACATCCTCATCACGACGCCGGAGTCGCTCTACCTCTTGCTCACCTCGAGCGCGCGCGAGCTCCTGTCGAGCGTCAACACCGTCATCATCGACGAGATTCACGCGCTGGCGCCCTCGAAGCGCGGCGCGCACCTGTTTCTGTCGCTCGAGCGGCTGGAGGAGCTTCGCTCTTCCTCTTCCGGCGGCCCCGGGGCGAAGAAGCTCCAGCGCATCGGCCTCTCGGCGACGCAGCGTCCGCTCGACGAGATCGCGCGCCTGCTCGGCGGGTTCGAGCGGGGCAAGCCGCGGCCGGTCACGGTCGTCGACGCCGGCCACAAGAAGCGGCTGGACCTCACGATCGAGGTGCCCGACATCGACATGGCGCGCCTCGGGGAGCTCGACGAGCTGGCCTCGGGGCCGGCGGCGTCGGGAGGCACGCGCAGGACGATCTGGCCGCACGTCCACCAGCGAATCGTCGAGCTCGTACGCGCGCACAAGTCGACGATCCTCTTCGTGAACAGCCGCCGCCTGGCGGAGCGTCTGGCGGGGGCCATAAACGAAGTCGCGGGCGAAGAGATCGCGCTCGCCCACCACGGCTCGGTGGCGCGCGAGCAGCGGTCGGCCATCGAAGACCGTCTCAAGCGCGGTCTCCTTCCGGCGATCGTGGCCACGTCGTCGCTCGAGCTCGGGATCGACATGGGCGCGGTCGATCTCGTCGTGCAGATCGAGTCGCCGCCGTCGGTCGCGTCGGGCATGCAGCGAATCGGCCGGGCGAGTCATCAGGTGGGCGGCGTGCCGAAGGGCGTGATCCTGCCCAAGCACCGCGCCGACCTGCTGGCGGCCGCCGCGGCGGCCGCGGGGATGCGCGCGGGCGAGGTGGAAGAGACGGCGTACCCGCGCAACCCGCTCGACGTCCTCGCGCAGCAGATCGTCGCCATCGTCGCGCGCGAGCCGAGCACCGCCGACGCCCTCTTCGAGCTCGCGCGCCGCGCGGCGCCATTCGCCGACCTGCCGCGAACGGCGTTCGAGGGCGTGCTCGACATGCTGAGCGGGCGCTACCCGAGCAGCGACTTCCGCGATCTGCGCGCGCGCGTCACGTGGGATCGAACGCGCGGCAAGGTGAGCGCGCGCGAGGGGGCGCAGCGTCTGGCGGTCACGAACGGCGGCACCATCCCCGATCGCGGCCTCTACGGGGTGTTTCTGCGCGAATCGGGCGGATCGGGCGCCAGCGGCAAGGGCTCGCGTCGCGTGGGCGAGCTCGACGAAGAGATGGTCTTCGAGCTTCGCGAGGGCGAGGTGTTCTTGCTCGGCGCGTCGTCGTGGAGGGCCGACGAGATCACGCGCGACCGCGTCATCGTGACGCCCGCCGCGGGCGAGCCGGGCAAGATGCCGTTCTGGCATGGTGACCGTCCCGGGCGGCCGCGTGCGTTCGGCGAAGCGATCGGCGCGCTCACGCGACGCATCGCGCGAGCGAGCGACGAGGGCGCGACGCGGATCCTGCGTGACGAGCTCCGCCTCGACCCGAGCGCGGCCAGGAACCTCCTCGCATACGTCCGCGAGCAGCAGAGCGTCACCGGCGAAGTGCCGAGCGACCGTGCGATCGTGGTCGAGCGCTTTCGCGACGAGCTCGGCGACTGGCGGGTGTGCCTTCTGTCGCCCTTCGGCGCGCGCGTCCACGCCCCCTGGGCCACCGTGGTCCTCGCGCGGCTCACGGAGCGCTACGCCGGCGACGCGGAGGCGGTGTGGACCGACGACGGCATCGCGTTTCGCCTCCCCGCCAGCGACGAAGCGCCCGACCCGGCCACGTTCTTTCCGCCGTCGGCCGACGTGGAGTCGCTGGTCGTGCAGTCGCTCGGGCACACGTCGCTCTTCGCCGCCCGCTTCCGCGAAGCCGCGGCGAGAGCGCTGCTCCTCCCGCGTCGCTCGCCGGGAAAGCGAACGCCGCTCTGGGCCCAGCGAAAGCGGGCGCACGATCTCCTGTCCGTGGCCTCGCAATACCCGTCGTTTCCTATCGTGCTCGAGACGTACCGGGAGTGCCTGCGCGACGTCTTCGATCTGCCGTCTCTGGCGCTGATCCTCCAGCGGGTCGAGGCGCGCCGGATCCGCGTGACGCCGTGCGACTCGCGCGTTCCGTCGCCCTTCGCCTCGTCGCTCCTCTTCTCGTTCGTCGCCAACTTCATCTACGACGGCGACGCGCCGCTCGCCGAGCGCCGCGCGCAGGCGCTCACGGTCGACCATGCCCAGCTGCGCGAGCTGCTCGGCGAGTCCGAGCTCCGCCAGCTGCTCGATCCCGACGCGATCGACGCCCACGTGCGCATGCTCCAGCGCCTCGATCGGCCGGCGAAGCACGCCGACGGCGCCCACGATCTATTGCTCTCGCTCGGAGACCTCTCGCTCGGTGAGCTCGAAGACCGCGCCTTGCCGCCCGAGGCCGCTGCCGGGTGGGTCGCGGCCCTCGAGCGCGACCGGCGCGTCGCTCGGATCGCGATCGCAGGCGAGAAGCGGTTAATCGCCAGCGAAGACATCGGGCGCTACCGGGACACGCTCGGGATCGTCGCGCCGCGCGGAGCCCCGGACGCCTTCCTCGAGCCGGTGAAGGACGCGTGGGGCGATCTCGTCTCGCGCTGGGCGCGCACGCACGGGCCCTTCACCTCGGGCGAGCTCGCCGCGCGCTTCGGCGCGGGCGCAGACACCATCGAACACGTGGTCGAGCGGCTCGTCGCCGCGGGCAAACTCGTCGAAGGGGCGTTCCTCCGCGGAGGCAAGGGCCGCGAGCTCTGCGACGCCGAGGTTCTTGGCGCAGTGCGCCGCAAGTCGCTCGCGAAGCTCCGTCGCGAGATCGAGCCCGTGGACGCCGCGGCGTACGGCCGATTCGTGCTCGAGTGGCAGGCGGTGACGAACCGGCGGCGCGGCAGGGACGCGCTCCTCGAGACCGTGGCCCAGCTCCAGGGCTGTCCGCTCCCGGCGTCGGTGCTCGACACGCGAATCCTCGGCGCGCGCGTCGAGGGGTTCCGCCCCTGGGACCTCGACGCGCTGTGCGCTTCCGGTCGGGTCACGTGGGCGGGAGTCGAGCCGCTCGGTCCGAGCGACGGCCGGATCGCGCTCTTCCTGGCCGAAGACGAGGCGCTCCTGGCGCCGACTCCAAAGAAGACCGAAGGCGAGCTGGCCGAGAAGATCCGCGCGCTCCTCGAGAGGCGCGGGGCGATCTTCTTTCCGGAGATCGCGAGCGCGGCCGGCGGGTACCCCGCCGAGGTGCTCGACGTGCTGTGGAGCATGGTCTGGGCCGGCGAAGTCACCAACGACACGCTCGAGCCCCTGCGCAGCCTGGCCGAAGCGGCCAGCGGAAAGGACCGCACACGCGGGCGTCCCGGCCATCGCGCGCCGCGCCGGAACGCGCTCCCCGGGAGCGAAGGGCGATGGTCGCTCCGCGCGGCCCGCCTGGGGACCGCGCCCACCGAGACCGAGCGACGAGCCGCCCTGACGCGCGCGCTCCTCGAGCGATACGGCGTGCTGACGCGCGAGGCGGTGCACGCCGAGGGGATCGAGGGAGGCTTCTCCGCCGTGTACGACGTGCTCAAGGCCCTCGAAGACGCGGGTCGCGTGCGACGCGGCTACTTCCTCGCCGGCCGCGGCGCGACGCAGTTCGCTCTCCCGGGCGCCGACGACCGCCTCCGCGCGCTGCGCGAGCCGAGCGAGTCGCCGAAGGCGACGATCGTCGCGTCCACGGATCCGGCCAACCCGTACGGCGCGACGCTCCCCTGGCCGGTGCGACGCGCCGAGGGCGAGGGAGAGAGCGAGACGCGGCGACCGCAGCGCGCGGCTGGAGCGATCGTCATCCTGTACGACGGCGCGCTCGTCGGGTGGCTCGGACGGGGCGCGGATTCGCTGCTCACCTTCCTCCCGGCCGACGAGCCGCTCCGCGCCCGGGCCTCTGCGGCGCTGGCGAGCGCCCTCGCGGACCTGGTCGAGGCGGGCGAGCGACGTGCGCTGCTCCTGGCGACGATCGACGGGGAGCCCGCGGCGAAGAGCACGCTGTCGCCGTCGCTCCACGAAGCGGGCTTCCGCGTCAGCCGCGAGGGGTGGCTGCGCCGGCGCTCGGAAGCGGAGGCCATTCCGTCGCGCTGGAATGCGCGAGCCGACGCGCGGGTCGCGGCGAGCGAAGCGGACGACGAGCCGCATGCCTGAGGGCGATACGATCCATCGATCGGCGATCCGTCTCGCGCGCGCCGTTTACCAGGTCTCGCCGAAAGGCCGCGCTTCGATCTCGAAGGTCCACGCGGACGGCTTTTGCTGGGTCAGCACGTAGACCGTGTCGGCCAGGTCGTCGGGCTTGATGAAGAAGGCGTCGGGCTTGCCGGGCATACGCGCGCGGGTGGTCTCGAGATCGACCACGCCGTCGACGATGACGACGGACACGTGGACACCCGATGGCCAGAGGTGCCGCGCCATCGACTCGGCGAGGCTTCGCTGCGCGGCCTTCGCTGGCGCGAACGCGGCCGTCTTCACGTTGCCGCGTCGCGATGCGGTCGCGCCGATGAAGACGATGTTGCCTTGCTTCGCGAGCTTCATGGCGGGGATGACCTGCTTTGACGTGAGCAACGCGCCGAGCGTATTGACTCGCCACGACATCTCGAAGTCGGCGACGGTCACCTCTTCGACCGTGCCCCACACGCCCGCTCCGGCGTTGTAGACGAGTACGCCAATGTCCCCGAGTTCGTTTCGTATTGCGCTGAACGCGTGCTCGACCGAGAGGGCTTCGGCGACGTCACACGCGTAGGCGCGCGCACCGGGCATCGTCGAGGCGAGCTTCTGGATCAGCTCGGTCGTCCTCGCCAGGAGCGCGACGGCATACCCCTCTCTGGCAAACCGCCGGGCGATGGCCGCGCCGTTGCCGGGACCGACGCCCACCACCGCGCAAACCGGCTTCTTCTGATCGGTCATCGAGCTTCTCCTCTCCGGCTACTGTACCCCGGTTCAGAGATTGAACGCGTTGAGCAGGAGCGTCGCCAGCCCGGACGCGAGGAGCACCGCCGCAATCAGGTTCGCGCGCCGCACCAGCGGCGTCACGTCGCGCTCCGCGCTGCGCGCCGTCTGCACGGCCGCTCGCCAGTAGAGAAACGCCCCGGCCACGACGATCGCGAGCTCGAGGGCGATCGAGGCTCCGTGCGACCGCCAAAGACCGAAGCCGAGCCTCGGCGAGTCGGCCGGCGCGCCCGGCCAGAGCGGCATGTCGGCCCGGTGCATCGGAAGATCGAGCACCCAGTGCGAGAAGACGACGGCCCCGAGCACCGCTCCGGCGCGCTTTCCCCACGATATCGCGGCGACGATTCCGAAGGTGGCGGCAATGACGAGCGCGCCGACGAGAGAGTGCGTGTAGTCCGCGTGGATGATCACGTCGCCGTAGCCGCCCTTCGTCCCCGCCACCGGATCGATGGGCTCGATCCCCGCGGCGTAGAGAGGCACGAAGAGCACGTCCATCCAGACCGTGGCCAGCATGAGCGCCCAGAGGGGCACCGCGCGCGCGCGCGACTTCACCGCCGCCGCGAAGCCGAAGTGTCCGGCGATCATCGGCTCGGCTCCTCTCGCGAACTCGATCGGGGCTTCGGCCACGGCAGCCTGGCGTCGAGGATGCCCGTGAGGACCACGAAGAGGAAAATTCCAAGGATGAAGGACATGTGCGTCTCCTTTCTAGCGCCCAGCGAAGCGCGTCGCCGCGCCGCATGAGCGAGGGCGCTCAGCCTCGTTCGCGGAGGATGCGCCGGAGGATCTTGCCCGACGGCGATCGCGGGATCTCGGCGACCAGCCTGACGTCGCGGATCTTCTTGTACGGGGCCACTCGCTCGGCGACCCAGGCAACGAGGGCCGCGGGATCGAGCTCGCCCTTCGCCACCACGTACGCGACCGGGGTCTCTCCTTCGGGCGCGCGCGGAAGGCCGACGACGGCCGCATCGGCGACTTGTGGATGCGAGCGAAGGACGGCTTCGAGCTCGGCGGGAGCGACCTCGTAGCTATTGTACTTGATGAGCTCCTTCAGCCGGTCGACGACGAAGAAGGCACCGTGTTCGTCGATCCGCAAGACGTCGCCGGTTCGAAGCCAGCCGTCGACGAGCGCCGAGGCCGCGGCTTCCGGCGCGCCCAGGTAGCCGGGCGTGATCTGCGGCCCTCGCAGCCAGAGCTCGCCCTCGCGCTCGTTCTCGACGCCGGTGCCGGGGTCGACCAGGCGCGCCTCGGTGCCGGGGACGAGAAAACCGACCGACCCCGCGGGCACCTTGGCGCCGCGGTCGTCGGACGGAACGTAGTGCGTGCCCGGGGAGGCTTCCGTCATCCCGTATCCTTGAATGACGCGGAACCCCACCCGTCGCCCGAGCTCGAGGGCCACGGCGGCGTCGAGGGGGGCCCCCCCCGATACGGCGACCCGGACCGACGAGAGGTCGCGCGTCTCGAGCGATGGATACGCGGCGAGCGCGAACACGACCGGCGGGACGAGGTGCAGCCTCGTCACGCGGTATTTCTCGATGAGAGTCAGGTATCGCTCGATGTCGAAGCGCGGCAACGTGACGACGGTGCCGCCGTTTCGCAGCGCCGCGTTGAGGATGAGCGTCAACCCGTACATATGAAAAAACGGAATGAACGCGCAGAACACCTCGTCGGGGGCGATCACCTGCACCGGCTGGTGCTGCTCGACGTTCGCGACGAGGTTACGGTGCGTCAGGAGCACGCGCTTGGGCAGGCCCTCGGTGCCGCTCGAGTACGCAATGACCGCCGGGGCGCGCGCCGTGTCCTGGTCGAGACGCGGCACGCCGCCGGTCGCGAGCGGGATCTCGTTGAACGGGCCTTCTTCGCACGACGGGTCGAGGGTGAAGACGTCTTGATGGTGCGACAGGCGCGACGCCGACAGCGCCTCGTCCCGCGCTGCGTCCGACGCGACGACGAACCGTGCGTCGGAGTCGTCGAGGAGCCGGGCGATCTCCTCGGCGGTGCACATGGGGTTGATCGGCAGCGCCACCGCGCCGGCCGCCAGAATGGCGTGGAACCCGGCGGCCCATGCCAGCTCGTTGGAGCCGAGGAGCGCGACCACGTCCCCCGGCCGGACGCCCTCCGCCACGAGCCCCGAAGCGCCGAGATGCACCGCGCGCGCGAGCGCCCCATACGTCAGCGTTTGCTCAGTCACGCCGTCGACGAGGGCGACGCGGTCGGCGTAGTCGCCCGCCCGTTCGAGCACGTAGGCGTCGAGCGCGAGCGCGGGGATCCGCGGATCGGGGTACGGACTCCGATGAATCACGGAACGGGGGCTCGCTTCGCGCCGGCGGTCGGGCACGTCGAACGGGTCTTGCGGATCAAGAAGGTCACCGGCTACTCGAGCCTAGCCCGGCCGCAATAACCCGCTCGCCTTCGTGCGCTGCCACGCGCCCGATGTCTCATGACGGAGCTTGAGCGCGCCTATGTGTGCGGATCGGGGAGATCGTGCGGCCGTTCGGGCAGGCGGTCGACTAAGGCAGGCCGATGTTGTTCAGATTGATGAGGAGCGTCAGCCCGCAGCGGCCGCAGATGAAGGGGAGGGAGGGGAGAGCCTTTCCGATGTTGCTGCCGAGGATGAACGGCAGCCCGACAGGGTCGGCGACCGTCCACTTCTTGGATTTGCAGACCGGGCACGCCTTAATCGAATACTGCTGCAGCCAGGCCTGCACCTTGGCCGTTTGCTCGGGGTCGAGCGCCATTTCCGGATCTCCTTTTTGCGCCGGCGGGTCGGGCTAACCGACCGCCGGCTGTTGACCGCTGGCGAGGCCCTGCGCCGCGCCGGTGACGCCCGCTGCCTGGCCCGGGTGCGCGATGCGGGCGGGCTCGAGCAGCGCCGCTGCGCTCAGGATCAGCACGCCTTCGAAGTAGTAGTAGTTGCAGAAGGCCTGCTTCGCGAAGAGAAAGAAGCACGCGTAGGCGAAGGCGAGGGCGAGCGGCAACCGACTCGGCGCCGCGGCGGGCCCGGCCTTTCGCCAGCCGAACGCCATGGCCGCGCCGGCGCCCACCACGGCGAGCGCCCCGGGCGCTTGCCAGCCGGCGACCTTGAACAGGTAGGCGGGCAGCGAGAGCGCCTCTCTTCGGAACGGCTGCCGCAGCTGGAAGAGCACGACGTCGTTGACGAAGTCAGGCGGCCCCCAGACGAAGAACGGGAGCGCCGTTGCGACCGCCAGCGCCAGGCCTTCGATCCATGCGCGCCGCGAGACGCGCCCGGCCCGGAAGAGGAGCGGCAACGCGACGACGCTGTATTGCTTGAAGCCGAGGAAGAGGCCGAGCACCGCGCCGAGCCAGCGCGCGCGGCGCCGCTGGAGCGCGAGGAGCAAGCCGACGAAGGCGCCGGCGATGAGCGAGTCGGTCCACGCGTGCTCGAGAATGAAGAAGCCGCGCGGCTGCAGGAAATGGAGGCACGCGATCGCGAGAGCCACGGGCGGCTCGTGGCCGCTCCCCCGGGCGAGCGCGAAGAGCAGGACACCGATGCCGAGCTGCGCCGCCAGCAGCGCCCAGCGAACGTCGCCGCCGACCCGGTGGCCGAGCGTGGTCACGAGCAGCGAGAGCGGAGGATAAGGGTATTCGCGAAGCTCGGTGCGGTCGTCTCCGAAGAACGCGCGCGTCTCGGTCGGGTCGTACGGGTTCGGAAACATCGCCGAGTAAGGGTCGCGCTCGGCCTCCAGCTCCTGCGCGCCCACCTGCTGCAGCATGTACACGTCGATCTTCGGCGCCGGCGCGCTGAGGATCACGAGCGAACCGGCGACCGCATACAGCCCCACGCTGGCCGCGAGGAGCGCGCGCCCCCCGAGCGCCGGGCGGACGAACGCGGCGACGCCGACGAGCCCCTGCCCGATCGTGAGCGGAACGAGCAGAAGGGGCGAAGGAGAGTCGGCCAGGACGATGACCGTGGCGGCCACGACGAGCCACGGAACGACTCTCGCGTGCATCGGCCGCGCGCGCGTCAGCTCGAAGGCGAGGAGCGCGGTGGACGCGAGCGCGAGGGGGAGGCCGGGCAGCGTGCCGTTCGCGATGAGGAGGCCGAGCCCGAGCAGCAAATAGGCGACGATCAGCACTCCGAAGTGCGCGGACGCTACCAGGCTCGACCCGGCCGCGCAAAGCGCCGTGGCCTCGGCGTTCGGCGCTCGAATCGCCCGCGGCGGGAGGGGTACGATGCGGGCGCATGAGGAAGAAGTGAGCAAGAAGTCCGTCACGGCGTTCGTCCTGTGGGCAGGCATCCGCGCGTCCGTGGCGCTCGTCGCCGTCGTCGTCGGGTGCTCGTCGTCATCGACCCCCGCGCAAACGGGCGGCGCGTGCGCTTACCCCGCGAACGTGGAGACGGATCGCGACGCGTCGAGCGAGGGTTGCTTCGCGCGGCCGCCGGCGTCGATCTGCCAGGTCAGCAACGGTGCCACGATCCTCGCCGACGGGGGCGTCGAGAACGGGACCGAGACCTGCCAATCGCTCTGCTCCGCGGGCCAGTACGAGCTCACGTGTCGAAGCGCCGGGATCGCCAGCGCCATCCCGGATCCCGATTCATCGCTCGGCTGCCAGGTCATCCCCATACCGACGCCGTCGAACGCGCTCTTCTACTGCTGTCCATGCGCGGGGTGAATCGATGCGCTCGCCTGCGATGACCGCGTTCGTGCGAGACCCCCGAGGGCAACGATGAACCGCGCCGAGCTCGTGACCTTCCTCCGGCGCCATCGGCTGTGCGTCCAGGCGTCCGTGTCTCCCGCGTCGAGCCCGCAAGCCGCGCTCGTGGGCTTTGCCGTCAGCGACCAGCTCGAGATCGTCTTCGACACGCTCGACTCGACGCGCAAGAGCGAGAACCTCCGGCAAAATAGCCGGATCGCGCTTGTCGTCGGCCTCGGACCCGAGGAGCGAACGGCGCAGATCGAGGGCATCGCCGACCGACCCTCGGGGGCCGAGCTCGAGCGGCTGAAGCGCGTCTACTTCGAGGTCTGGCCCGACGGCGTCGCGCGCCAAACGTGGAAGGGCCTCACGTACGTTCGCGTCCGCCCCACGTGGGTTCGCTACAGCGACTTCGCGCATGCCGAGGGGCCCGAGGTCGTCGAGGTGGAGATCTAGAGCAGCCGGCGCGCCTCGGCACGCGCGAGGCTTTCGTTAGCGCGCGTCGCGGAACATAGGTACTCGTCTTGCCGCTGCCGGGGGGTCCGGCGACGACGATCATCCGCGGACGATGCAAGCGTGGTCACCCCGTCTCGAGCGTCGTGTCCGAGTCGGGCAGCATGTCTGGCGGCAGTTCGGTAGAGGCAAGATTCCCTTCGGCATCGACGATTCCAAGTCGTTCGAGCCGTGTGCGCGCCGTGGCGAGCGTGGCGTGATGCGCGAGTCGATCGAGCAGGGCGGTGGTGAGCTTCTCGTCGCACGATGTCGAGGTAGTGGTAATGATTGGCCAGCATCTCGTTGCCGCGGTCGTAACAGGAGTAGGTGTGAAGCACGCTGCTCGCGTTCTTGTAGAAGACGCTGTGCCCTTCCCGTTCGGACCTTCCCGGGAACTGCATTCGATAATTGAAGAGGGCCTTCTTGTTGGTCATTTCCTCCGATGTGAAGGAAACGCCGTAGTCAAAGTTGAAGCTGGTCTCGCCCGATGAGACCCACTTGAAGCCCCAACCCATGCAGAGCCCGATTCGTTCGGGGTACGACGCTCCGTTCCGCGATCGCCGCAGCGACGTACAAGAACACGGAGCAAGGGGCGGCGACGAGCGTCTGGTGCGCCACGAGCATGCAGCTCGACGGCCTCGGGGGCGTCTACTGCGAAGACGTCGACATCGCGCAAGCGGTGCCCGCCGATTTTCCGGAGCCACGCGGCGTGCGGCCGTGGGCGATGGACCGGAGTTTGGCCGAGCGCCTATGGAGCAAGAGCGAAGAAGGGACCGGCGTCGCGCTCCTCTCGTGAGCTACGATCGGCGCGTTCGATGGGGCCTTCGGGGCACGTCGTGGGGTAATCTCCGCCTTGCTCTAATAAAACAAGAACGGCCACCAGTTCTTCATCGGCGACCCGTCGGCGTCGCGCGCCCGGTTGTGCAAGCCCGGCATGTTCTGGCGGTAGTACACCTGCCAGCCTCCTCCGCAGCCGTCGTCGCCGAATTGCCGCGTGTACGCGGCAACGGCGGGCATGTCGCTGCTGTAACCGGCGAGGACGTCGCCGTTCGGCCCGTCGTTCAGGTCGTAGTGCTCGCAACGCGACCGCACCGACTGGGCATTGCCATAGTCCCACTCGAATCGGGCATTCGGCGGGAAGTGCGTCGTGCCGCATCCCTGCACGAACGGGCTCATCTTCCAGGTCGAGCCGTCGGGAAACGTACCTGACGCCTCGGGCACCACCGCGGGTACGGCGGTCTCGCTGGGGTATGCGATGCAGGCGCTGGTCTTCGAGCCGCACCACCCGTTGGTGCCCTGGCCGACCAGCTGCGTCCAGCTATCGAACGACGTCCCATCGCGAGCCATGAAGTCGCCGTTGAAGTAGTCGCTCGCGTTGTCGCGCAGATAGGGGATCGCCGGGGGCGTGGCCGATGCCGTGTTCTCGATACCGGCCGACCGAGGCACGAGGTCGCAGTCGATCCCGCGAACGGGGCTGACGTAAGCGATCCGCGCGGTCACTTCGCAGTGGAGGGCAGGGAACGGTTGATACCCCGTGTCGGCGAACATGCCGGCGACGGGCTGGTTCTGCGCGTCGTAGACCTGCTTCGACTCGGCCATGAGCGGGGGTCGGCGGGCCGTGGCTTCGTCGCCGGTCATGAGCCACAATTCGTTGATGATTCCCTGCTCGAAGAGCTGGCAGAGCGTGAGCGACTGCGACGGATGGGCGGGGTCTGGGTAGCCGTAGTTCGCCGCGAAGGCGGCCGTGAAGAGGGCGCTCGTGTCGAACGCGCCGCTCGCGTCGGTCGGCAGGAGCGCGCTCGACTCGAACGTCGCGTTGGGGGGCGGAGGGTGATCGGTCAGGTCGACGAGCTTGACGAGCGAATATTCGAGAAACGCAGAGGCCGACGAGTCGGCATATCCGTGATAACGCGAGCTCTCCGCGATGGCGTCGATCTTGGCGTGGACTTGCTGCTCGGCGGCTTGCGTGTCGAGGTGGTCGTAGAAGTCGAGAACGAGCACGCGCGGCTGCATCTCGACGAGGCTGTCGTGATGCGCGACGAGCCACGGATCGGAGTTCGCGCCGTGCGAGGCGTTCGGCCAGATCAAGAAAGGCCCGGCGTCGGGTGTCTGACCGAGATCCACCGCATCGACGACGCGCGAGCCGCACTGCGAGGTGCCGGCGAGCGCAAGCGCCAGCAACCCGCGACGCCACCGGTGAACGGCGGCCCGGCGGGGTGTCACGGCAGGGTCCCGAAGAGTCCCCCACCGGCGCGAAGCGACGGACCGCCGATGCGACCCACCTCGGTGCCGGCCACCTGCACGACGGACGGCGGCCACTCGGCGAGGGCGCGAGCCTGCATGACGAACGAGAGCGTCGAAACGAGGGGAACCGCGAGCCCCACGCCCACCGCGGTCAAGAGCGACCCGTCGTCCGAAGTGTGCCCCTCGTAGGGAGGATTGCCGACGCCGGCGACGTGAACGTGCTCCGCCCCGGCGCCCGCGGTCACGAAGGGCACGAGCGCCGCTCGAGGCCACCAGGTCTTGACCGCCTCGATGAACGCCAGCTGCTGTGCGACGCCAGCGTACCCGCGGGGTCCGGAGAGCGTGACGGTGGGGCCCAGTCCGGCGAAGGTCGCGCGAACGCTGAATCCCCCGGGCCATCCGTACGACGCCGTTGCGTCGGGGCTCCAGGTCGCGCCCATCGCGCCGAAGCTCGCGTCGGCGGCCGCCCCGAGCCCGGCGCCGACGCCCGAGGCGAACGGGCTTCTGGCTCTTTCGGCCGCTTCGGGCGACGTCGCCGCGGGCGCCGAGGGCCGGACCGGCGGCGCCGGCGGGGAGGTTGGCGCTGGCGTCCAAAAGTCCGCGAGGCTCGCCCTCAGCAGCTCCACGGCGCGGACCGCGAGGATCTCCGAGCCACGACCGCGGTCCGTCTCGTGGAGGAGGGCGTTCTGAATGACGACCTTCTGCCTCGTCCGATCGGACACCCAGATCTCGGCGACCGACGTCCCCCCCTCGGATGGCCTGACGAAGATGGCGAAGGCCGCGATCGCGTTCCGTTCGCGCCCCGCCGACTCGAGCTCCCGCTTCGCGTCGTCGCTCGCGAGGGGAACGACGGCCACGTCGAAGCCGGCGGCCTTCAGCTCGCCGTTCACGCGCGCCGTCGCTTCGGTGGTCATTTCGTCGGGCGTCGCGTGACTGAGCAGGACCACGACCGGTGCCGTCGCGCCGGCAAGGGCCCCGCGCGCGAACGAGCATGGACCTGCGGCGATGACGACCAGCGCCACGACCGCGGGCCATCGCTTCATTGCGCGCGCAAGAGCCTGTTCGCGGCGCCGGCGTAGGGACCGTCTGGAAAGCGCGCGAGGTACTCGCTGACGATCGCGCGCGCGCCGTCGGGACCCTTCAGTCGCTGAAGCAGCATCATCTTGCGCCCGAGGGCCTGCGACGCGTAGGCCCCCTCCGGGTTCTCGCCGAGGTAGACGTCGTACCAATCGACCGAGACGGCGTCGTCGCGCTCGCCCGGCGCGCTCTCGGCGAGGCCCCCGAGGAAGAACGAAGCATCCCGCGCCTGCATGGACCCAGGGTATCGCGCGCGCTGCGCCATGAGCGCCCGGCGAGCGAGGTCCTGCCGCCGGGCATACCGCGCTGCGTCGGCCAGCGCGGCGAGGTCGGCCACCGGCGACTCGGCGAGCACCCGGTCGACCCCGCGGCGTTCTGCATCCGCGATGACGCCCTCGAAGTCGCCGTGGGCGACGCGCCCCTTCCAGCGGGGCGCCTCGACGTGCCCGTGCGACCGTGTGCCGGCCGGCGCCTCGGCGGGGGCAGCCGTCGTCGACGCAGGCGGAGCCTCGCTCGACGCGGGGCTCGGCGAGGGGCTCGGCGCGAGGCCGAGCGTAGACGCGGCGGGCGCGGGCGCGGCAGCCATGGCCCCATCGCTCGAGGGCGCGTGCCCGTTGAGTTCATCGACGAGCGACAGCGTGCCGGCGCCGCCGTTGGCGACGAGATGCTGGCCGGCGGCGACCCGGACGCCAGCATCGGCGAGCGGGCCGTCGACCATCACCGAACCCTTGTGGAGGCGGAGATCGAGGGTCTGTTCGTCTACGCGCCACGCGAGGTCGAACTCGGTTCCGGTCACGTGCACGACGTAGGGCCCCGCATCGAGGGTCCACGTGGCGTGGGGCTCCGGACGAATTCGAACGTGGAGCATTCCGCCCTCGAGCATCACCCGGGCCCCGTGCACCTCGAGATGCGAGACCCGAACGCGCGTCCCCGGAGCGACCCCGAGCTCAGAGCGATCCGAGAACCGCAGGGTCGCCTCGGCTCCCGTGGTGGCGATGTACCCGCCCTCGCTGACGGTCGCGTTCGTGACCTGGTAGGTGAGCGCTCGATCGCGGAGCCGGAGCGTGACCCCTAGCGCCGAGGCGGCGAGGGCCGTCGCCGCGACGAGCTTGAACGTGCGACCGTGGCGCTCCCCCCGCGCGCGGACCGCGCGCTCGAGCCGGTGCAGACCGGCCCACTCCTGCGGCGTGAGGTGCTTTGCCGGCGCCTCCCTCGCCAGCTCGGCGAGCCGTTCGACGAGCTCGTCGCCTCTCGGACGCTCGTGCGGCGGCGTCATGGATCCTCGGTCGGCGCGAGCTTGGCCACGTAGCCGACGAGCGCATCGTCACGGCTCGCGCTGGCCAAGACCCTTCGCCACGCCCGCGAGACGCGCCGCTTGGTCGTGGCGAGCGATACCCCGAGCGCCTGCGACACATCGACCAGCTCGAGCCCTTCGAGGAACCGGAGGGTGAACACCGTACGGTCCTCGCTGCCCTGGCGATCCAGGATGCGATAGAGCCGGACGACCGCCTCGCGCGAGTCGAGATCGGAGTCCGCCGCCCGCGCGTCGGGGATGTCGCCGAAGCGAAGCCACCGGAGGGCTGCCCGGCGGCGCAGTTCGTAGCGGATCATGTGGGCGGTGATCGCGATCACGAACGCCTTGAGCGCCTGGGGTTCGCGCAGGGTGTGGACGCGCTTGAAGAGCGTCAGGAACACTTCCTGGACGAGGTCGTCGACCTCGTGCTCGGGCCCGAATGCGCGCTTGAGCATCCGGTGGACCATCGGCGCGAATCGCTGCCACGCCATGCGCGGCGCGCGGTGATCGCCATCGAGCAGGACCCTGGCGATGGCCGCGTCGTCGAGGTCCGCGTGCGCGACCTCGGGGAACGCGAGCACCCGCCCGACACTCTCGGCAGGTGACGGCTTTCCCTTCGAGCGCTCGGTCGCGGAATCTGCCACCAAGTAGGGAGGTGACTCCCGGCAACCGGCGCGGCTCAAGCGAATTCGTCACGTGTCGGCTCCCACCGGAATGCTCGCCTGGTACCGCAATGCGTCAGGGGCATGCCGCGACGCGCGTTCGTGGCAGAAATTCGCCGTTGCGACGGTAGCGTCTGCGTGCGCGCGGGGGGAGCCAGTTCAGAAGTATAGAGAGGCCGTTCCGAGGACCGTGAGCGGCGGAGCCGCCTCGAGATGGACCGCCGAGGCGGCGCGCGGCGTACCCGGGTTCACGCTCCAGTTGGAGACGTAGTACTCCTCGTCGTCGGCGTAGCGTAGATCGAGCAGGTTGAAGGCGTCGACGCCCACTTCGACGCTCCCGTACCGGAGCGCGGCGCTGGCGTTCAAGACGTGGTTCGACGGGCCCTTGATCGTGTCGTTCAGCTCTGTCAGAAAGCGATTCGCGAGGAACGTGTAGCCGACCCCGACGCGGGCGTTGAGCGGCCGGCCCGCGACGTCCATCACCTTTCCCCGTGCGGTCAGATCGGCGCGCAAGACGGCGGGCGGGACGCCTGGGATGTAGTGGTCGACGCCCGCAACGAGCGTGTGAAATGTGCCCGTTGCCACCGACGCCGCCACCGAAGCCAGCAGCCACTCGAAGGGCTTTGCCACCATCGAGGCCACGATGCCGCGGCGGGTGCTCGACCCCTCCGTCGTGAAGCCTCCCGACGTCGCCTCGAAGACGAGCTCGTTGGCGACCCACGTCTCGAACAGCGACAAGGTCGCGGTGTAAGCGTGCCTCGGTGTCTGCGCCCGGAAGCCCGCCTCGACGGATCGCACCTTCGAGTACGGCGTGGCCCCCTCTTGAACGCTCGGCCCCCCGCCTGCCACGCCGGCAGATGTCGCGACGCTCGCGGTCGCGTCGAGCGAGCGGAACCCTTCGCCGTAGGAGATCACGGGCGCGATCTCGGGCGTGACGTCGAACTCGACGGTCGCGCGGGGGCCGACGGCGATGCCCTGCGTGGCCCGCGAGACCCCGGGGATCGTCCCCGGCGCCGCCTGGGCGGGGGGTACGTCGTAGGCCAGTCGATCGTCGAGCGCGACATGGAGCAAGTCCGCGCGGATTCCGCCGGAGACGCGGAGCTTCTTCCAGAAGCGGAGATCGAGATCCAGGTACGCCGCGGCGTCGAGCGTACTCAGTCCTGCGTCGAGGCGACGGTCCCACGGCTCCAGGGTCTGCGGGCTGATGAGGCTCTTCGTCTGATCCGTGTGCCCGGCGCGGACATAGACCCCCGGTTCGGCCGTGCCCTCGAACCACGAGCCGACGACCCACGGCGCGCCGTGGAAGCGCGACGTCATCCCCAGGGCGGTCTCGGCGTTCGTCGTTTCCCAGAGATCGCCCATGCCCCCGGCGAGGTCCGGATCGAGCTGCGAGCTGTAGATGTTGCCGGTGAAGTTCTGGCGATCGCGAAAGCCCGTCCACATCACCCAGGGAGCGAATTCGAAGCGAGCGCCGCTCCGCGCGACGTGGTCGAAGTCGGCGCCGAAGATGACCCGCGACGCTTGCGCTCCCTGACCCTGCGTATAGAACGGGTAGCTGTCGTAGAGGCCGATGACCCCCGCGTCGACGTCGGCCTTGCGCACGACCCCCGGCAAGGTCGAGCGAGCACCGTACGCGGTGGCCAGCAAACGCAGGTGATCGCGCGAGCTCACGTCGATGCCGTACTGAGCGTTCATCGACCCCGACTCGCTCGCGCGGTTCTCGCCGAAGCCGTCGGTCCTGCGGAGCGCGAACGCGGCGAACGTCTCCTCGTCTGCCCCCTCGGGCGCGGCGATCCCCACGATGCGCAACTGGTTGAACGAGCCGTACGTGGTCTTGACCTGCATGCCGCGATCCGCGACGCCGAGGTCGAAGTAGGCGCTGCCGACGATCGCGGCGTCGCCCTGGCGGGGATCGTAGGGGCCCTCGAGAACGCGGACGCTTCGCACGACCTCGGGGATGATGAAATTCGCGTCGGCGTACCCCTGCCCCTGCACGTGGAGAGGGCTATTGATCGGGACGTTGCCGACGCGCATCTCGATTCCCGAGCCGTGCTCCAGGTCGAAGCCGCGGAGGTACACGTCGTTGCCGAGGCCTTCACCATCTTCGTGATCGACGAAGAACCCGGGGGCGGCCGAGAGCATCTCGCTCGTCTGCTGCCGGGGAGAGGCTTCGAGCAGATCGCGCTTGATGCGAACGTCGTCGATGCCCCGCGGCGATGACCACCCCATCCCGCGAACCTGGACGACCTGAGCGTAGCCCTCGTCTTGTTCGCTGGTGGAGAGCGGCGCGGGCACGGGTACAGGCGCGGGCGCGGGCGCGGGCGCGGGGAACACCACGACGTACTCGACGCGAGACCGGACAGGGCGGCCGTCGCGACTCGACGGGGTGAACACGGCGCCTTTCGCCGCCCTCGAGGCCGCGTCGACGAACGAGTCCGGGGCATCGGCGGGTGCCCGTGACACCGCCACGGCGGACTCGACGTGTCCCGACGCGTCGACGACGAGCTGCAGCACCACCTGGGTCTCGACGGCAGGCGCCCCGTCGGGGAACGGCGCTTCGATGGGCGCCGTCGGTTCGGCCGCGATCACCTGCGCGCGCGCGAGGGGCGAAGTCAGCCCGAGCGCGAGGCCAAGGAAGCCCGGGACGATTCTCGAGCAGCGAGGCGACCGCATCACATCAGGTTGAACTCGCCGACCAAGCCGCCGAGACTGCCGTCTGCGGCGGTTTGCGTATCGCCCGGTTCGTCCGACGTGAACGTGTACGCGCCCTCTGCGGCCGGAGTCGTGAACGTGGTCGTGACGCTCTTGCCGGGATTCACGGCCGGAATCGAAGCGCCCGCGGCGAAGCACGATTGCGTCGGGCACCCCTTGTCGTTGGGCGTTGACAGGCACTGAATGACGAAGTCATGCGGTCGCGTGCCGATGTTGGTCAGCGTCAGCGTCACCCTCGCGAGGTTCTGGACCGTGATGTTCGACTCGCTCGACCCGCTGTCGGGGGCTCCGACGCCGAACCCCGTGTCGCTCACGGTCAACTCGATCACGATGTTCCCACCGACGATGCCGTCTTGATCGCCGAGGTTGCAGCCGTAATCGCCGCCGCGGCTGCCGCTCACCGCGCTCGAGCCCGTGCCGCTGCTGCTGCTCCCGCACGCACCCGCGGCGACGATACCGGCGAGCGAGGCCGTCACGAAGAGGCGCCGCCGCGAAGCCGCGAGAGCTCCGTTGGAGCGGGCCGGGAGCGTGTCCATGGCGCTGCAGCCTAGAGGCCCGCGGGTGCGGCGGGTATCCGGCATTTGTCGGATGCGCGCCCTGCGCGAAGGGGCGCCCACGGGACGCCCATGGGGACCGTGGGAGACGGGCGGCTGAAACCGGCGCGATCTCGGCCCTGCGCCCTCTGCGCCTCTGTGGCCAATCTCGCTCTCGGATGAGATGAACCGAACGCGAGCGACGGCTACTTTCTGCCCGCCTCGGCCGCGAGCTTCTCGCGGTACTTCTTGCCCATCTCTTCTTGCTCTTGCTTCGGAACGACGGCGTAACGGGCGAACTCCATGGTGAAGGTGCCCTTGCCCTGCGTCGCCGACCGCAGATCGGTCGAATAGCCGAACATCGCGTTCAGCGGGACCTCGCAGGTGACGCTCACGTTGTCGCCGCCGACCGTCTCGAGGATGACGCCGCGGCGCTGATTGACCTGACCGACCACGGCTCCCTGGAACTCGATAGGCGCGTCGATCTCCACCTTCATGATGGGTTCGAGGATCGTCGGAGCGGACTTCGCGTAGGCCTCGCGGAATCCCATGAGCGCGGCGGTCTTGAAGGCCATTTCAGACGAGTCGACCGCGTGGGCCGCGCCGTCGTTGACGACGCACCGGATGCTCACCACGGGGAAGCCGATCATCGTGCCCTTGCGCACGCCTTCGCGGAAGCCCTTGTCGCAAGACGAAATGAACTCGCGAGGGATCGAGCCGCCCGAGACGTCGTCGACGAACTCGTAGGTCTCGACCGCGTCGGCGGGCAACGGCTCGATGTAGCCGAGGACGCGCGCGTACTGTCCCGAGCCACCCGTCTGCTTCTTGTGGGTGTAGTTGATCTCCGCGCGCCGCGTGACCGTCTCGCGGTAAGCCACCTGCGGTTTGCCGGCGACGACCTCGCAGGCGTACTCGCGCTTCATGCGCTCCATGTAGATGTCGAGGTGGAGCTCACCCATGCCGCTGATGATCGTCTGCTGAGACTCTTCGTCCTGGTGCACCCGGAACGTCGGGTCTTCCTTGGTGAAGCGGTTCAATGCCTTGGAGAAGTTGGCCTCCGCGGCGCGATCCTTGGGCGCAACCGCCAGCGAGATGACGGCGGCCGGCACGTGCATCGACGTGAGCGTCACGTTGACCTTGCCGTCGGTGAACGTCTCGCCCGAGCTCGCCTCGACGCCGTAGAACGCGACGATGTCGCCGCTCTCGGCCGACTCGATCTCTTCGCGATCTTCCGAGTGCATGCGGAACATGCGCGGCACGCGGACTTTGCGCATCTCGTTGCTGGCGTTGTAGATGGTTTCGCCCGCAGTGACCTTGCCCTGGTAGACGCGGAAGTACGTCAGCTGCCCGTATTTGTCCTGCTGCAGCTTGAACGCCAGCCCGATGAACGGCTTGGTCGGGTCCGACTCGACGATGATCTTCTCTTCCTTGTTGTTCTGGTCGTGGCCTTCGTTGACGACCTCGGTCGGGTTCGGCAAGAAGTAGACGATGGCGTCGAGCAAGAGCTGGACGCCCTTGTTCTTGATGGCGGAGCCGCACATCACCGGCGTCATCTTCAGCGCCAGCGTGGCGCGGCGGATGGCGGCGCGGAGCTCTTCGGCGGAGATGGGCTCCTCCATGAGGAACTTCTCGGCAAGCTGGTCGTCGACGTCGGCGACCCGATGGATGATCTCGTGGCGAGCTTCTGCGGTCTTCGCCGCGTACTCGGCGGGGATCTCTTCCTCGCGAACCGTCGCGCCGTCTTCGCCGTCGAAGTAGAAGGCCTTGCCGATGATCGGGTCGATGATGCCTTTGAACTCCGACTCCGCGCCCATCGGAACCTGGACGTTCACGGGGTGGTGCCCGAGCTTCTGCTTGAGCATGTCGGAGACCCGCTCGTAGTTGGCGCCGGGGTTGTCCATCTTGTTGACGAAGGCGATGCGGGGAACGCGGTAGCGCTTCATCTGGCGGTCGACGGTGATCGACTGGCTCTGGACGCCCTTGCCCGAGTCGAGCACGAGGA
>OCTA010000383.1_pt1 | contig 40602 bp, 35 predicted proteins | sample 1538991 | NCBI WGS metagenome assembly OCTA01 (sample SAMEA3539302, study PRJEB22396) | soil metagenome | biome: tundra; feature: field; material: soil | place: USA | collected 2010-05 | depth 0.15 m | reverse complement strand
ACCTGGTCGAGGCCGGCGGCGGCACCCTGCCTCTCGAGCCGGTGCGCCGGCTGGTCGACGGGATCGACACCAACGGCGCGCTGGTCGTGGTGCGCACCAAGTCGAGCGCCGCGAGCACCGTGGCCCGCGCCCTCGACGAGGCCAACTTTCCCGAAGTCATGGGCACGCTGGCCGGCGACGACACCGTCTTCGTCGCCCCGCGCCGCCCCCAGGACGGCCGCCGCGTCGCCACCAAGCTCCGCGCCCTCTTCGGCCTCGCCTGAATCGATCGGATAAACTCCGCGCATGCCGAACGCGATCGTTCTTCATGAGGTGGGGGGACCCGAGAAACTGCAATTCGAGTCCATCCCCGAGCCGGTCCCCGGTCCCGGCCAAGTGCGCATTCGCCAGACGGCGATCGGACTCAACTTCATCGATGTCTATCTCCGCACCGGCCTGTACAAGGCGCCGGCGTTTCCCTTCATCCCCGGGCAGGAGGGGGCCGGCGTGGTCGAAGCGCTCGGACCCGGCGTCGCGGAGGTGGCGGTCGGCGATCGGGTCGCCTACGCCGGTGTGAACGGCGCCTACGCGGAGGTGCGGGTCCTGCCCGCGGACCGCCTGGTGCACCTGCCGGACGGTGTCGACGATCGGACCGCCGCGGCGATGATGTTGAAGGGGATGACCGCCGAATATCTTCTGTTTCGGTGCGCGCGCGTGCAGGCGGGCGACACGATCCTGTTTCACGCGGCGGCCGGCGGCGTGGGCAGCATCGCCTGCCAGTGGGCGCGGGCGCTCGGGGTGCGCGTCCTCGGCACGGTCGGCGGACCCGCCAAGGTCCGGCGGGCCAAGGACAACGGCTGCGCCGAGGTGATCGACACCAAGAGCGAGGACATCGTGGCGCGCGTCAAGGCGCTCACCGGCGGCGCGGGCGTCGCGGCGGTCTTCGACTCGGTAGGCAAGGACACCTTCGCCGCGTCGCTCGACTGCCTGCGGCCCCGGGGGATGCTGGTGCTCTTCGGACAATCGTCGGGCGTGGTGCCACCGCTCGACCTGTCGCAGCTCGCCGCCAAGGGGTCGCTCTTCGTCACCCGCCCCACGATGGGGCACTACGTGGCGACGCGGCCCGAGCTGGTCGCGTCCGCCGGCCGCCTGTGCGAAGTGGTGTCGAGCGGGGCGGTGCGGATCGAGATCGGGCGGATTTATCCGCTTCGCGACGCCGCCCAGGCGCACCGCGACCTGGAGGCCCGCCAGACCACCGGATCGACCGTGCTCCTGCCTTGAACCGCCGGCGCGATTTCGTTAGAACCGGTCCCACCCGATGATTCCCCGCTACACCCGTCCCGAGCTGGTCGAGCTGTGGTCCGACCGGCACCGCTTCGAAACCTGGCTGCGCGTCGAGCTGGCCGCCTGCACGGCGATGGAGGCCCGGGGAACGGTCCCGGCGGGCACCACCGCGGCGATCTCGGCCAAGGCGACGGGCAAGCTGGATCCGGCCCGCATCCTCGAGCACGAGGAGCGAACCCGCCACGACGTCATCGCGTTTCTCTCCCACGTCGAGGAGCTGGCGGGCGAGCCGGCGCGCTGGCTGCACCTGGGGATGACCTCTTCGGACGTGCTGGACGCGGCGCTGGCGATCACCCTGGTCGAAGCGGCCGACCAGATCTTGGCCGGCGTCGATCTCCTGCGCGCGGCCTGCCGCCGCCGGGCCGAGGAGCACCGCGCGACGGTGGCCATCGGTCGCTCGCACGGCATCCACGCCGAACCGATCACGGCCGGGTTGGTCTTCGCCGGCTTCCACGCCGAGCTCGGCCGGGCCCGCGCGGCGCTGGTCGCGGCGCGCACCGAGATCGCGGTGGGCAAGATCGCGGGCGCGGTCGGCACCTACGCCAACCTCGACCCCGCCATCGAGGCGGTCGCGCTCGGCACCCTTGGCCTGCGCCCCGAGACGGTGCCGACCCAGATCGTGGCGCGCGATCGACACGCCGGCTACTTCATGGCGTTGGCCCGGCTCGGGACGGCCATCGAACGCATGGCGGTCACCGTGCGCCACTGGCAGCGCACCGAGGTGGGCGAGGCGATGGAGGCCTTCGGCAAAGGGCAGAAGGGCTCGTCGGCCATGCCCCACAAAAAGAACCCGATCCTGTCCGAGAACCTCTGCGGGATCGCGCGCCTCTTGCGTTCCTACGCCTCGGCCGCGCTCGAGGACGTGGCGCTCTGGCACGAGCGCGACATCTCGCACTCGTCGGTCGAGAGGGTGATCGGCCCCGACGCGACCGGCCTCGCCGACTTCATGGTCCGGCGCGCCTCGGGCCTCATCGACGGGCTGGTCGTCAATGCGGCCCGAATGCGCGAGAACCTGGATCGGTCGGGCGGCCTCTTTTTCAGCGAGGCCGTTCTCCTCTCCCTGGTCCGCAAGGGGATGGCCCGACAGGCCGGCTACGAGCTGGTCCAGCGCAACGCCCTCGCCGCCGTGGAGGGCAAGGGGAGCTTCCGGGCGCTGCTGGGCGCCGATCCCGAAATCGCCAGCCGCCTCGACGCGGTCGACATCGATCGCGCCTTCGATCTCGCCCACCACCTGCGCCACGCCGCCGCCATCATCGATCGCGCCCTCGCGGAGAAAGACCCGCCATGACCCAGCCCATCGACCTCGATCTGCTGCGCGCGCAGCTCGGCAAGACCCTGGATGCCACCAATTTCCCCGAGCTCGGCGACAAGTACGAAGGGAAGGTGCGCGACTGCTACGTGCGCGATGGGCGGCGAACGTTGATCGTGAGCGACCGCCTGAGCGCGTTCGACGTGGTGCTGGGGACCATCCCGTTCAAGGGGCAGGTGCTCAACCAGATGGCCGCCTTCTGGTTCGAGGCAACCGCCGATCTGGTCCCCAACCACGTCATCAATGTCCCCGATCCGTCGGTGATGGTGGCGCGCGAATGTCAGCTCCTGCCGGTCGAGTTCGTCATGCGGGCCTACATGACCGGCGTGACCTCGACGTCGATCTGGACACATTACCAAAACGGGGCGCGGACCTTTTGCGGCCACGACCTGCCCGACGGGATGCGCAAGAACCAGGCGCTGCCGAAGCCGATCCTGACGCCGTCGACCAAGGCGGAGAAGGGCGAGCACGATCGGTCGGTCTCGCGCGCCGAGATCCTCGAGATGGGGGTGCTCTCGGCGGACGACTTCGATCGCGCGGCCGAGATGTGCGCGCGGGTGTTCGCGTTCGGCCGGCAAGAGGCGCTGCGGCGAGGTCTGATCCTGGTCGACACGAAGTACGAGATCGGCCGGCGACCGGATGGCGCGCTCTGCTTCATCGACGAGATCCACACCCCAGACTCGTCGCGCTTCTGGTACGCCGACGATTACGACGCGCGCTTCACCCGCGGTGAGGAACCGCGCGGCCTCGACAAGGAGTACGTGCGCCGCACCCTGGCCGACCAGGGATATCGCGGCGAAGGAACGCCGCCCAAGCTGGCCGATGAGGTCCGCATCGAGGCCGCGCGGCGCTACATCCAGGTGTGCGAGCTGGTGACCGGCCGGCCGTTCGTTCCCGACACCGAAGAGCCGATCGCCCGGATCCGCCGGAACCTCAAGATAGGCTGACCGGCGGATCTAACGGGGATCGGTCGGGTCGTCGTTCTTGGGCGGCGTCCCGCCCGGGAGCATCTCGCCCAGCGGGCGAAACGCGCCACTGCGGCGGCGCGCGCCAGAATCCAGCAGGCGCGGCAGCTCGGCCAGCGCCTGTTGCAGGCTGACGGTCTCCACCGGCTCGGGGCGGAGCAGGGCCTCGAGATCGTCGATCTCGCCCGAGGCGCGGCTGCTGCCGACCCAGTTGCGCTCGACCGCGCGCCGCAGGCGCGTCTCGTCGATCCCCAGCTCGGCGGCCAGATCGACGTTGGTGTCAATCCGCGCCGGAGCGCCGGCCCCGTTCGCACCGCTCCGGTGGCCGGCCGAGGCGCCCCCCGACATGGGCACGCGGACCGCGCCCGAATTGCCGGACGCCTTGCGCGCCAGCATGCGGTTCACGGCGTCGCGCGACGGCGCATCGAGGCGCAGGAACTGGACGCCCATGCCATGCGGGCGGTTGGGGAGCGCCGGATCGTACTCCTTGATCCAGGTGACCTTGCCGTCGCCCGCCAGCGCCACCTCGCCGCCTTCCAGCAGCACCTCGAACGCGAACACCTCACCGACCGGGCGGGGGGTGCGGCTGGCCAGGAAGACGCCGCCCCGCGTGACGTTGGGCGCGAACTTCTCGATGAAGGTCTCGAAGGCCGCGTAGCGCAGGCGGACCCGGACCGGCACCGGCGCGGCGGCGCCTGGGAGTCTGCGGGTGCCGGGCGGATCGGAGCTCACGAAGGCTTTATAGTATCCGCCGAGCGCTCCGGTGCCGTCAATCGCGTGCGGCGCTGTCGGCGGCATTGGGCAGCCGAAAGACCCGTCGCGTGTTCTCCGAGGTCGCGCGATCGATCTCGGCGGCGGGCAGGCCCCGCAGACCCGCCAGCGTCCCGAGCGTCTCGGCGATGAACGCCGGCTCGTTGCGGCCGCCCCGATGCGGAATCGGCGCCAGATAGGGTGCATCGGTCTCGACCAGGATGCGGTCGAGGGGCGCGAAGGCCGCCGCCTCCCGCACGTTGCCGGCGTTCTTGAAGGTCAGGATCCCCGAGAACGAAAGATAGTGTCCCAGATCCAGATAAGCGCGCGCCTCCGCCACGCCGCCCGTGAAGCAGTGGATGACGCCGCCGGCGGCGGGGGCCTCCGCGGCCAGGATGGCGGCCGCGTCGAGGTGAGCGTCCCGGACGTGCGAGACGACCGGCAAGCCGGTCGCACGCGCCAGCGCGATGGAGCGCCGGTAGGCGAGCTGCTGCACGTCACGCGGCGAATGCTCGTAGTGGTAGTCCAGCCCCGTTTCTCCCACACCGACCACCCGCGGCGCCCGGGCCAACCGGTCGAGCTCGGCCCACTGCGCCTCGGTGGTGACGGCCGCATCGTGGGGATGAACACCCACGGTGGCAAAGATGTCTGGCTCTCGTGCGGCCAGCGCCACCGCCTCCTCGGCCGCCGCCGTTCCCCGTCCGACCCCGACGCAGACGAAGGCGGTCACGCCGATCTGCCGGGCGCGATCGAGCACCGCCGACCGCTCCGCCGCGAAATAGGCGTCGTCCAGATGACAATGCGAGTCAATCATGAGCTAAATGTTTGTCACATAGCTTCCGATGTCCACCGGAAGCGGCGGGGCTCGACTCTGCCGGAAGACCAATACCCGTGTTGCCCAAACCCGAAGACTACGACAAGACCCGGGCTCTCGGCCCCAACCAGGGCCAGGTCGGCATGACCCAGACCGTGGACGCCGACGCGCTGTCGCCGGGAACCGTCTGCGGCGCGTACGTCCTCAAGAAAGAGATCGCCTCGGGCGGCGGTGGCACCGTCTACGAAGCGCAGCACAAGGTGCTGGGGCGCAAGGCGGCGGTCAAGGTGCTGCGGCGGCAGCTGGCGGCGTCGCCGCAGATGGTGACGCGCTTCGTGCGTGAAGCGCAGGCCGTCAACATGATCAAGCACCCGGCCATCGTCGACATCTACGAGTTCGACACGCTCCCCGACGGCCGCCCGTTTTACGTCATGGAGCTGCTCGACGGGACCGACGTCCGGTCTATGCTCAACGACCGGGGTCGCTTCACGCCGGCGGAGGTGCTGGAGATCTTCGAGCCGGTCTGCTCCGCGCTGCAGGTCGCGCACGAGCACGGCATCGTCCACCGCGATCTCAAGGCCAGCAACATCCTGATGTCGATCGTTGGCGACAAGAAGGTCGTCAAGCTGCTCGACTTCGGCATCGCCAAGCTGATGCACCCCGACGCCGCCGAAGCAGGCCTCACCGTCGTCGGCACCCGTCTCGGCACCTCGTACACCATGGCGCCCGAGCAGATTCGCGGCGACGGCGTCGATCCGCGCACCGACATCTATGCGCTCGGCGTGGTGCTGTACCACCTGCTGACCGGGCAGTACCCCTTTCGGGCCGAGACGATGACCGACATCGAACGGCAGCACCTGGAAGCGCCGCCGCCCCGGCCCAGCCAGGCCGCCGCCGTCTCGCCCGCGATCGACCCGGTGGTCCTGCGCTGCATGGAAAAGACGGCCGACCGCCGCTATCCCACCGTCCGGGCTTTCATCGAAGCCTTGCGCGAGGCGGTGGGGACCAAGTCCGCCGACGCCGGCGTCGCCGCGAGCGCCGCCGCGATCCACGTCGAAGTTCGCATCGCCGCCGACGCCGACGCGGAGAGCGACGAGGTGCTCGACGACACCTCCGCGATCCTGGATGCGGCGGAGCAGAGCTTTCGCGGCGCCGGCCTCACCTTGCCGCTCCAGACCGGGAGCGCCATCATCGGGGCGCGCGTGCTGGCCCCCGACGGCGCGACCCGTGGCGCGGAGCGCGATCGGGTCGTGGCGGTCGCCAACGAGCTGGCCGAGGAGCTGGCCGGGCGGCCGTCGGCGAACCCGGGCGTCCACGTCAACATCTCGGTCCACGTGGCGCCGGCCGTCGTCAAGGACTCCTCGGAGGCGATCGGCGGCAAGGAAATCATCGGCGGCGACATCCTGTCGACGGCCGGCTGGGCCCCGCAGGAGAACGTCGACGGCGTCCACCTGACCGAAGCCGCCCGCGCCTAACCCGCTAGAGCTGCAGGATCCCGGTTGCGACCAGGATGGCGATCGCCACCCCCATCAACGATTCCCCTGCAATCCCGCCAGCCGCCAGCGACATCACGGAGGCTTCGTCGATGCTGGGCCGCAGGCGGCGGATGACATAGACCGCCAGGGCGCCCGAGAGCGCGGCCACGGACAGCGAGGCCGGCCAGAGCATGGCGATCCCCATCGCGGCCGGGGAGGGGACGAACCGTCCAAACGGCGCGCGGGCCAGGATCGACAGGAGGATGCCGGCGCCGAGACCCAGCCCGCCGGCCAGGAGACCGTGGCGCGGCAGCGTCGCCAGGCCGCCCCGCACGGCCTCCGCCGTGGCCCGCCAGGAGATCGCCGAGGGCGCCGGGAGCCTCTCGGTCCCGATCCCGTAAGCCTTGACGATGACCAGGTAGACAGGCACGACGATGAGAGCCCCCAAGAGCGCCCCCAGGATCTGGGCGGCCACCTGCGCGCGCGGCGAGCCACCGACCCGCTGGCCGGCCTTGAACGCCCAGAGCGTCTGCGCGGTCTGCGTGGAGGTCCCCATCGAGATCGACCCGGCCAGGATCGAAACGATCGGCCCGTATCCCGAGAAGATGAGCTGGGTGAGCGTCCCGACCGCCCCGACCGGCGCCAGATCGGTCTCGCCGGTGGCGCGCGCCGACACGACCGCCAGCACCAGGGCGGTCCCCACCGCCAGCAGCGCCGCCAGCGGATGAAAGCCGAAGGCCAGATAGCCGACAGCGGCGATGGCGATCAGGCTGGCGACGACGGCCGGCATCCCCACGCGCGGGGCGAGCACCGGAAGGCCCGCGCCACTCTCGGCGACCCGCGGTGCGCCCGCGCCCCGTCGACCCAGAAGGCCGCCCAGATCGCGCACGGCGCGCGCCACCGAGCGCCAGTCGAGCAGCAAGGGCAGAAAGCTCCCCGCCAGCAGCAGGCCCAGCCCCGGCCAGACCAGCCAGCCCGAGAAGGCGGAGAACTCCGCCGTCGCCACGATCCCGCTGCGGATCAACCAGGGCGCCAGCACCACCCAGGCCAACACGGCGCCGCCCGCCATGCTGAACGCCGCGCGCAGACCCATCATGGCGCCCGTCGAGACCAGCAGCGGGCTCCAGTTCATCCCCAGCGTCAGCGCGGCCATCGAGACGCCTGCGATCGCGCCGCCGAAGGCGCTGGTTCCAGGGATGACCCGGGGATGCCCGTCGCGCAGCCAGGTCACCGCCATCGCCGCCAGCGCGCCTGTCACCAGAAACCGGGCGCGGCGGAGCGCGCTCTGTCGCGCGGCGAACATCGTCTCGATCAGCTCGCCGGTCGCGTTCCCGGTCGGGAAGGGGAGCGCCTCTTCGACCACCAGCTTGCGCCGGAGCAGCGTCGCCGCGAAGATCCCGATGACCCCGACCGCCATTCCCCACAGCGCCAGCCCCCAGCCCGGGAAGCTCCGACCAAAGAGCGCCATCGCCGGCACCGGCCCACCCACCCCCGCCACGAAGCCCATGATGGCGGCCGACGCGGCGGTGGTCTGGGTGATGTTGTTCTCGAGCGCGGTGTAGGGCCGCCGGCCGAGGCGCCGGACCGTCGAGAACAGCGTGAACCCCAGCAGCGCGGCCGTGATGCTGCCGCCGTCGATCATCCCGATCTTGAGGCCCGTGTAGACGTTCCCGGCGGCCAGCACCGCGCCGATCAGGCACCCGGTGAAGAGCGCCCGGAAGGTCGCCTCAGGGGCGCGCGCGGGTGCCGAGGTCGGCACGGATGGGATCGGCGTGCCCACGGGCGTCGGGTTTACCGCACCACGGACGGACTTGGTCACGCGACGTCGTCGGGCTCGCGCAAAGATGGCTCGCGGGTCCGCAGGCCGTGCTTCCAGAGCAGGCGGTAGAAATAGATGCGGTCGACGCCGGCGGCTCGGGCCGCGGAGCTCACCCGGTTTTCGTGCTGGCGCAGCAGCTCTTCCAGGTAACGCCGCTCGAAGGCGCCCACCCAGGCCTCGCGGGCCTCGCGGAGCGGCTGGCCGATGTTGACCGCGCTCTCGGGACCGGAAACGGCGGCGGAGCTGTCCGTGACGCTGCGGGGCGCGGCGAAGTCGTGGAGCGCCAGGCAGCGCTCAAGGTAGTTGCGCAGCTCGCGGATGTTGCCGGGCCACGAATGCCGCGCCAACGCCTCGAGGAACTCAGGCGCGCGCACCCGGGACCAGGTGGTCTCGTCGACGGTGCCGAACGCACGCACGATGTGGTCGACCAGCAGCGGCAGGTCCGGCAGGCGCTCGCGGAGCGGCGGCAGCCTCACCTCCACCACCGCCAGCCGGTAGTAGAGATCCGAACGAAACTTCTGCGCGGCCACCTGCTCGCGCAGGCTGCGGTTGGTCGCCGCGATGAGGCGCACGTTGACCGGGATGTGGTTGTTGGTGCCGACGCGGCGAACCTCGCGGCGCTCCAGCACGCGCAGGAGCTTCGGCTGAAGATCGAGGCTCAGCTCGCCGATCTCGTCGAGAAACACCGTCCCGCCGCCGGCCGCCTCGAAGACCCCCTGGCGCGCAGAGACGGCGCCCGTGAAGGCGCCGCGCTCGTGGCCGAAGAGCTCGCTCTCGAGGAGCTGCGGCGGCATCGCGCCACAATCGACCACCAGGAAGGGCTTGGTGGCCCGGGGGCTGCCGCGGTGGATAGCCTCGGCCGACACCTCCTTGCCGGTGCCGGTCTCGCCCTCGAGCAGGATCGTCGCGTCGCTGGGCGCCGCCTTGCCGAGCAGGTCGAAGACGGTCTGCATGGCCGGGGATCGACCGATCATCCGCCCGAAGCGGTCGTCGCTGGTGCGGAGTCCGCCGGATTCGGAATCGATGCGCACGGGAGCGCCGCCGACTGCCAAAGCCGCGCGCGCACCCGGATACCCGTTCCCCACGGCAGCGACATCGACCATTTTGCGCGCCACCTTGACTAGATAGTCACGCCGCGGCGCGTAGTTGGGGGCCATTCGGTCCGCCGCCGAAGGTTTGCTAGGTCCCCGAGGCGATTCTTGCCGCGCCCAGGAGACCCGGCTGGGCGTTGGTGACGACGTATGCGGGGAGGCGTTCGACCAGCGTGTGCAGGCGCCCCTTCCGGTCGAACGCCTCACGGAAGGCGCCGCGCTGGAGGTAGCTCAAGATGCGCGGGGCGATCCCGCCCGCGACGAAGACGCCGCCCGTGGCCAGCACCATGAGGCCGAGGTTGCCGGCGGTGGCGCCCAGGATCGAACAGAAGATCGACAGGGCCATCTCGCAAACCGGATCGGTGCCCGCCAGCGCCCGCTGCGAGATGGCTGCCGCCGGATCGTGACCTGCGCCGTGCGCCGCCAGCGCGGCGGCGGTCTCCGGACGAAGGAGGGCGCGGCAGGCCGGCTCGGCCGAGAGAAACGTGAACACGTCGACCAACCCCTGACCCGACAAGACTCGCTCGCAGGACACGCGCCCGTACTTGGTGGTCAGGAACGAGACCAGGCCCATCTCGAGCGGGGTGCGGGCCGCCAGATCGACGTGTCCGCCCTCCGAGGGGACGACCTGGTACCGATTGTCGCCGGCCGACCAGATCAGGAAGGCCTGGCCGAGACCGGTACCGGCGCCCAGCACCGCGATCGGGCCGTGCTCGGTCGGTGGGACACCGCCGAGGGGCACCAGCTCGTCGCTGCGAACGGCGGTGACCCCCAATGCAGCGGCGTAGAAGTCATTTACCAAGGTAACACGCGGGATCCCGAGGCGCCCCGAGAGGGTACGTCCGTCGACGATCCAGGGGAGGTTGGTGGCCCGGCACATGTTGTTCTCGATCGGGCCGGCGATGCCGAAGCAGGCGTTGGTGACCCGGGCAGCCGCGCCGATCTCGGTGGCGGCCGTGGCCAGGAAGGCCTCCGCGATGACGTCGAGCGAGGGGTGCGCGGCCGAGGGATAGGTCGCCTCGAAGAGCGGCGCGCCGATGGGCCTGTCGTGCGGGACGCCCTCGAAGATCGCGAGGCGGGTGTTGGTCCCCCCGATATCGCCGGCCAGAACGGTCATGACACCCCCGTTCGGGAAAGCGGGCTGGCCGCGCTCGCGGCTTGGACGCGCGCGTCCTCGGACAATTCGCTGGCTGCCGCCGCGTCGCAGAACACGGTGACGGACCCGGGACGTCGCATGATTCGCGAGGCGGGCAGGTCGGCCGCCCGCCGGCTGAGCACCGCCGCGAGGACCGAAGCTTTCTCCCGCCCCGTCACCAGAAAACAGATCTCGCGCGCACCGCACAGCGCGGGGTAGGTGAGCGTCAGGCGGTGCGCGCCCTGCGCCGGGACGTCCACCGCGACCGCGAGTCGCGATTCCTCGCCGAGAGCCGTGGTGCCCGGGAACAGCGACGCCGTGTGCCCGTCGGGGCCCAGGCCGAGGAGCGCCAGGTCCAGCCAGGGGGCCGTGGCGTCGGCGGACAGCGCTTTTTCGTAGTCGCGCGCGGCCGCGTCGAGATCGGGATCCTCGGCGCGCCAGCGAAACACATTCTCCGGCGGAACGCCCGCCGGAGCGAGCAGCGTCTCGCGCGCCATCCGATAGTTCGATTGAGGATCGGTGGGACCCACGGCGCGCTCGTCGCCGAAGAAGATCGCGGCCCGCGTCCAGTCGACGGCATCCACGAGCGCCGGGTAGAGCGCCCGCGGCGTCGAGCCGCCGGCCAGCGCGATCCGAAAGCGCCCGCGCGCGGCAATGGACGCCGCCGCGGCGGCGCGAATGTGCGCGGCCGCCGCCACGACCAGGTCGGCGAGGTGCTGGGCGACGACGATGCGGGGTCCGGCGGGCACTGACATGGGCGGCGCGGAACTTACCGCGGGGGGCCGGTTCTTGTCTCGGCCGACCGGCGATGTTAGTCAAAGACCGCCACATGGGCGCCTTCGAAGAGCTGACCTGGCGGGGTCTGGTCCAGCAGACGACCTCCGACAACCTGGCCCAGCTGCTCGCCACGCCTACGGTGATCTACACCGGCTTCGACCCGTCGGCCTCCAGCCTCCACGCGGGGACGCTGGTCCCGCTCATGACGATGGCGCACCTGCGCCGTCACGGCCACCAGATCATCGCGCTGGTCGGGGGCGCGACCGGGATGATCGGCGATCCTTCGGGCAAGACCAGCGAGCGGAAGCTGCTCGACGCCGAGGAGGTCGGCGCGAACACCCGGCAGCTGGCGGCCCAGCTGGCGACATTCTTCGAAACCGGCGAGGGGCCCCCCGTGCGGATCGTCGACAACCTCGACTGGCTGGGGAAGCTGAGCCTGGTCGACTTCTTGCGCGACGTCGGCAAACACTTCGCCGTCAACCAGATGATGCAGCGCGATTCCGTGCGCCAGCGGTTCGAGACGCGCGAGGCCGGCATCTCGTACACCGAGTTCTCGTACATGCTGCTGCAGGCCTACGACTTCGTCGAGCTGCACCGCCGCTTTGGATGCCGGCTGCAGTGCGGGGCGTCGGATCAGTGGGGGAATATCGTCTCGGGCGTCGATCTGGTGCGCCGCCTGGCCGGCGAGACCGTCCACGGTTTCACGATGCCACTCCTGACCAACGCTGAAGGGAAGAAGTACGGCAAGACCGAAAAGGGCGCGCTGTTCCTGGACGGAAAGCTCACCTCGCCGTACGCGTTCTATCAATTTTGGCTCAACACCGCGGACGCGGATGTCGGGCGTTTTCTGCGCTGGTTCACGCTGCGCGCGCAGCCGGAGATCGAGGCGCTCGGGGCCGGCGCCCAGCAGGGATCCGGGGATCGGGTCGCCCAGAAGGCGCTGGCGGCCGATCTGACCCGCCAGATTCACGGCGAGGCCGAGCTCGGCCGGGTGCTCCGCGCGGCGGAGTCGCTGTTCGGGGGCGGCGATCTGCGTGCCGTCGGGGGCGCGCTACTCGAGGAGGCACTCTCGGCCGCGCCATCGATCACCGTCGGTCGCGACAGGTTCGAAGGGGAGGGTGCGCTGCTGGTCGATCTGCTGGTCGAGGTCGGCGCCTGCCCATCCAAATCCGACGCCCGCCGCCAGGTCGCGGCCGGCGCGATCGCGGTCAACGGAACGCCGCTGGCGTCGCCCTCGGCCGAATTGCGCCTCGCGCCGCGCGATCTCATCGACGATCGCCTGCTGATTCTTCGCCGGGGCAAGCGCAACAACTACGTCGTGCGCGTCGGTTAGCGCCGGCTGCCGGTGGTCTGCGGCTCGAGCGCCCAGAGGCCGCCCGCGTAGGCCAGGCATTTCGCGAAGAGCGGGTCGCGCCCGCGGGGGCCGAGCGCGGCGACGCACAGCTCGGCGTCGGAGGAGGCGTCGAGCTTGACCGCCTTGGCGGGCGCGATCGGAAGCTGCACCGAGGCCTGATCGATGGCGGTCCGGCAGACGATATATTCGTCGCGCCCACGGTCGGCCAGCTCGATGGCGAGCACACCAGTCGCGTCGCAGGCCCCGTCCGAGGGAAGCAAGAACGCCTCGATGCCACCCGCCGCTCCGTCGCCACGCGCGAAGTCGAACCGCAACCCGCCGTCGGAGGTCTGCGCCGAACGCAGCGGCCGCCAGCCGAGCATCTGGCCCAGCCAGGCCACCAGCAAGAGCGCGCTGAGATCGCCGCCCGGCCGGTGACGGACCGTGAGCCGGGTGGCGCGGTGAAGCGGCGCGCCGCCCACCGGCGGATCGAACAGGCCCGCGAAGAGAAGCCGAAGACTGCCGAGCCGCAGCCACCCGAGATCGGCGACCGGCAAGGGGTGCGCGTGCGCCGCCAGACGCTGCAGATCGAAAAGATGCGGCGGCCGGACGCAGCTCCCGGTGTCGACGATCAGCCGATCGGTCACCGGCAGGAGCTCGTGGGTCAGCAGCGCGGAAGGCATCGTGGCGTCCGTCCAGAGGGCCGCGGTCGGGACGCCCGGGATCTGCAGCGCGCGCACCAGCGCACCGAAGTGCGTCTCGGCGGCCACCGGCCCCCGCAGCGTGATCTCCTCGGAGTAGACCACCCGCGCGCCTCCCGGTTGCGACACCACGTTGCTCTCGATGGTGGCGACCAGGCCGTCGCCTCCCGCGCCGGCACCGACATCGCTCGGGTCGTCGAGACAGAGGGTGATGGCGCGGACCGGGACGCCCTGCGCGATCTCGTCGACCAGCGCCTTGGTCTTGGCCAGCGCGCCGGCGCCGCGCGCCGGAATCACCAGGTTCCAGAGCGCCGCGCGCGAGACCGCGGCGCCCGCATGGGTGTCGCCGGCGCTCGAGGCGCGTTTCCACAGGGCACCCAGCTCCCGTTCGATCTCGCCCACCTCGACGGCGATCGGCTCGCCGCGTGCGAAGCGCTCGAAGTTGGCGTGCTCGCGCTCGGCGTCCGGGCTCACGGCAGCCGCCAGGCCCGCCCGTCCGCGGCCAGCATCCGATCGGCCGCGTCCGGGCCCCAGCTGCCGGCGGGGTAGCTGTCGAGCGTCGTGCGGCCGGCCGCCACCTGCTCGGCCCAGCGCTGGTGAATGCGCGAGACCCAGCTCCAGCTCGCCTCGACCTCGTCGGCGCGCGTGAACAGCGTCCCGTCGCCGAGCAGACAGTCGAGCAGCAATCGCTCGTAGGCCTCGGGCGGCTCGACCCCGAACGACGAGCCGTAACGGAACTCCATGCTGACCGGCGCGATCTCCATGGCCGGTCCCGGAAGCTTGGAACCAAAGTTGAGCGCGATCCCCTCGTCGGGCTGGATGCGGATGCTGAGGACGTTGGGCCGGATGGTCTCGCCGCGCTTGCCGAACAGCAGGTGCGGGGCCTCCTTGAACTGGATGGCGATCTCGGTGACCCGCTTGGGCATCCGCTTGCCCGAGCGCAGATAGAACGGCACGCCCGCCCAGCGCCACGAATCGATGAACAGCTTGAGCGCCACGAAGGTCTCGGTGGTCGAGCGGGGGCTCACGTCCGGCTCGCTCAGGTATCCGGGGACGGTCTTGCCGCCGATCGAGCCGGCCGCGTACTGCGCGCGCACCACCTGCTGCTCGAAATCACTTACAGGAATGAACCTCAAGGCCTTCAAAACCTTTAGCTTTTCGTCGCGCACCGCATCGGCCTCGAAGGCCACGGGCGGCTCCATGGCGGCCAGGCTCAGGACCTGCAAGAGGTGGTTCTGAACCATGTCGCGCATGCTGCCGGCCTGTTCGAAGTAGCCGCCGCGCGCCTCTACGCCGACCGTCTCTGCGCCGGTGATCTGGACGTGATCGACGAAGTGGTTGTTCCACAGCGGCTCGAAGATCCCGTTTGCAAAACGGAACACCAGCAGGTTCTGGACCGTCTCTTTGCCGAGGTAGTGGTCGATCCGGTAGATCTGCTGCTCGTCGAGAATGTCGTGGACCTCGGTGTTGAGCGCGCGGGCGGTCTGCAGGTCGATGCCGAAGGGCTTCTCGATGATCACCCGCGAGAACGGCTGCCCGGGCGCCGGCTTCGGCGCCAGGTTGGCGTGACCGAGGCTGCGAATGACCGGCGCGAACGTGGAGGGCGGCGTCGAGAGGTAGAAGACCCGGTTGCCGGGCAGGCCCAGCGTGTGCTCGATCTCCTCGAGGCGGACCTTGAGGCGCCGGAACGCCGCCGGATCGTCGTAGGCGCCTTGCTGGTAAAAGACGTTGCGCGCGAAGGCCGCCCACAGCGCCGGGTCGACCGGCCGCCGCCGGGCGAACTCCTCGCATCCGTGCCGCATCTCCTCGCGGAACGCCTCGTCGGAGAGCACCTGCCGGCCGAAGCCGAGGACCGCGAAACGTGCCGGCAGCAGGCGATCCCGGGTCAGGCTGTAGAGCGCCGGCAGGAGCTTGCGCCGGGTGAGATCGCCCGAGGCCCCGAAGATCACCATCGCCGCGGGCTCGGGGATCCGTTCCTCGACCAGCCCCTCGCGCAGCGGATTGGGCAGGAGCAGCGACTCTTCCGAAAGGGTCTTCAAGGAGCTCTCAAGGCGGACTTCCGTGGGGCGCCCGGCGCCGCCAGGGCGTCCACCAGCGCCGCCAGGCCACCGTCGATGTCGGCGCCCAGGTCGACGCGCAGGACGCGCCGCCCCCGCCGCCGCAAGACCTGAAGATCGCCGAGCGCCTGGGCGTTGCGCAGGGTCCCGAAGCTATAGCCCTGGCCGGGGATCGGCAGGTCCTGGCCGACGTCGGCGGTCAGTTGCAAGAACACGCCGGTGGCCGGTCCGCCTTTGTGCAGCTGGCCGGTCGAGTGCAGAAAGCGCGGGCCGTACCCGACGGTGGTGGCGTCGTGGCTCCGATCGCGGCAAGCGACGCGCAGGCGGGTCAGCAGGGCGTCGCGCGCCTCGGTGTGCATGAAGTAGGCGCAGATCGCGATGTAGTCGCCCGCCGTCGCGGTGGCGAGGTGGGCGGCGATCCGGTCCAGATCGCCAATCTCGCAAGTGTCCTCGGGGGCCGGCAGCTTGCCCTCGGTCGCGTAGACGGCCAGCAGGGCGCCGGTGGCCAGCTTGGCCTCGGTGACGTTCGGCTCGTCGAACGGGTTGAGGCCCAGCGTCGCGCCCGCGATCGCGGTGGCGATCTCCCAGCGGAAGAACTCGCGCCCCAGCGCCTCCCGGTTCGGCAGCGCGATGCGGACCACCGGGTGGCCGGCGCGCTCGATCGCGGCGACGGCCTGGTCCTGCCCGGGATCGCCGGCCCCGAAACGGAGATAGACGAAGATTCGATCGGCGCCGTAGACCTCGGGCGCGCCCAGGGGCTCGCGGTCGATGGGGACGATCCCCTTGCCTTCCTTCCCGGTCGATTCGGCGACCAGCTGCTCGATCCAGGAGCCGAACGAGTCGATCTCGGGCGACATCACCAGCGTCATCTTGTCCCGGCCCAGCTTGGACGCGGTGCCGAGCAGCGCGCCCAGACGCAGCCCCGGATTGTCGGCGGGTGGAACCGCCGGGCTCGAGGCCGCGGCAAAGGCCAGGCTGGCCTCCAGCAGCCCCTCGACCGGCGCGCGCAGCAAGATCGCCGGGACCATCCCGAAGTAGGACAGCGCCGAATAGCGGCCGCCGATGTCGGCCGGGTTGACGAACACCCGTCGGTAGCGCTTCTCCTCGGCGAGCTTGCCGAGGCTGGTCGCCGGATCGGTGATGGCGACGAAGCAGGCGCCCGTGCGCGCGATGTCGCCGTCGTTCGCGGCCAGCACCTTCTGCCAGAAATGACGTTCGAACGACTGGATCTCGAGCGTGCCGCCCGACTTCGAGGCGACGATGAAGAGCGTCTTCTTGCCGGCGATCTGCAGGTCGACGCGCGCGACCGCGCTGGGATCGGTGTTGTCGAGGACGTGCAGGTGCAGGCCGCCGGGCTGCGCGGGCCAGGTGAATCCCAGCACCTCGGGACACAGCGAGCTGCCGCCCATCCCCAGCAGGACGGCGTCGGTGAAGCCGGACGCGACGACGTCGTCGGCGAACGCCGTCAGCTCGTCGAGCTTGCTGCGCATGAGCGCGGGCGATCGCAGCCAGCCGAGGCGGCTCTTGATCGATTTTTCGTGCGTCGGGTCGGCGGTCCAGAAGGTCGGGTCGGCCGTCCACATCCGCTTGAGCGCCTGGGCCTGGGCGAGACGCGCGATCTCCTGGTCCGTCGCCGCGCCCAGGGCCCCGGGCGCCGCCACCTGCTGCCGGCCCGAGGTCACTTCGAGCAGCAGGGCCCGACGGGCGCCGATGGCGTCCATGAGCGCGGCCATGGACGCCATGAAAGAAGCCACGCCGTCGTCGAGTAGGCCATGGCAGACGCGCGACAGGTCGAGGCCGAGCGCCGAGAACTCCGCCACCGCCTGCTTGGCGCCCGCCAGGTCCGTCCCCAGACGGTCGGCCGGATTGCCGTGGGACACAAATGCCTCCAGCGTCGCCGGCGGCACCGTGTCCACCGTGTCGCGGCCGATGAGCGCGTCGACGTAATAGGTGTCGGGGTAGCGCGGATCCTTCGTTCCGGTCGAGGCCCAGAGCAGGCGCTGCGGGCGCGCGCCTGCGTCGGAGAGCACCCGCCAGCGCGGCGAGTCGATGGTCCGCGCGTAGATGTCGTAGGCCATCTTGGCGTTCGCGATGGCGAGCTTGCCGAGCAACGCCTGGCAGCGCGAGGCGTCGGCGCCGGCAGCGACCTTCTCGTTGAGGAGACGGTCGCAGACCGCATCGACGCGCGAGACGAAGAAGCTGGCCACCGAGCTGAGGCCGTCGAACGATCCGCCCGCCGAGCGACGGTCCTCGAGACCGGCCAGATAGGCCTCGGCCACCTCCTCGTACTGCAGCAGCGAGAAGATCAGGGTGACGTTGACGCTCACGCCCTGCGCGGTGAGCGCGCGAATCGCCGGGATCCCTTCCGGCGTGGCGGGGACCTTGATCATGACGTTGGCGCGCCCGACCAGCTCTTTGAGGCGCAGCCCCTCCGAGACGGTGCGCGCCGTGTTCGTCGCCAGCTCGGGCAGGACCTCGAGCGAGACGCGGCCGTCGACGCCGCCGCTGGTCTCATAGACCGGCAGCAACAGATCGCAGGCGCCGCGGATGTCCTCGAGGACCAGGGCCTCGTAGATGTCGACGGTCGAGCGGCCGGCGGCGACCAGCCCGACCAGCGCCTCCTGGTAGTCGCCCGACGAGACGATGGCGCGTTCGAAGATGGTCGGATTCGAGGTGAGGCCGCGGACCCCCTGGTCGACCAGGCTGGCCAGCGCGCCGGAGTGCAAGAGGCTGCGGCGGAGATCGTCGTACCAGATGCTCTGACCGAGGTCGGCAACTTGGTGAAGGCGGGTTCCTGAGCTGGCCATCTCTGTTCTCCTCTTGCGTACCGCTTGGCTTCCTACGGGCTGTCTTGCTGGCTCTCTTGCCGAGTCTCTTCTGATTCTATCGCCGCGATCAGCGCCACCCGACGGGCGTGGCGGCCACCCTCGAAGGGTGTCTCCAGCCAGGCGTCGACGATCGCGATGGCGTCCGCCTCCGCCACCAGGCGCGCGCCCAGGCAGAGGACGTTGGCGTCGTTGTGGCCGCGCGACTGCCGCGCCCCCTCCAGATTCCAAGCGTCGACGGCGCGCACCCCGCGAACCTTGTTGGCCGCGATGCAAACACCCAAGCCCGTTCCGCAGACCACCAGACCGAAGGAGCCCGCGTCGTCGCGCACGGCGCGGGCCACGGCGGCTGCCCAGGTGGGGTAGTCGCTCGACCCGTCGGTCGGCGGGCCCAGATCCTCCACTTGCCGCCCCCGGCTGCGTAGGTGCGCGACCAGCCGACCGCGCAAGGCAAACCCCGCGTGGTCACTGCCTGCGTAGATCTTGGTCACGGCCTGATTCTCATACTGCAATCCGGCGCGGAGGGCGCACCAAAAAGATCATGAGCGCGGCGAAGGTCGCCGTGGCGCCCAGGGCCGCCAACCCGGGCCCGTAGCCGGCGCTTCCGCTCTTGAGGTGCCCCATCAGGAACGGCCCCACGAAACCGCCCAGACAGCCGGTCGAATTGATGAGACCGACCGCGGCCGCGCCGGCGGCGCCCGACAGGAACCAGCGCGGCATGGCCCAGAACGGCGGCATGAACCCGTAGATGCCGCCACCGACCAGCGCCAGGCTGAGAAGCCCCCAGCCGGAGACCGCCGGAGCGACGATGGCGATGAGCAGGCCAGCAGCCGCCATCAGCATCGGCGTGATGGCGTGAAAACGGCGCTCCCCGGTACGGTCCGACGACCAGCCGGAGACCGCCGTACAGATCCCGCCGGCGACATAGGGGAGGGTGGCGATGAGCGACACGGTGAAGTTGGGCAGGTGGGTCAGGCTCTTGACCATGGTCGGCATCCAGAGGCTGAAGCCGTACGAGGTGGTGACGATGCCAAAGTAGGCCAGCACCAGCAGCAGGATCTCGCGGCGGAGAACGGCCCGCGCCAGCGACCGCCAGCCCGGCGCCACCGGCGTCTCCGCGGCCTCGCGCGCCAGCGCTTCGAGCAGGAAGGTCTTCTCGGCGTCGCTCAGCCAGCGGGCGTCGCGCGGCCGATCGGTCAGATAGAAGAGGGTCACCACGCCGAGGACGATGGCCGGGAGCCCCTCCAGCAAGAACAGCCAGCGCCAGCCCGGCAAGCCCGCCCAGTGGGCCCCGAGCAGCAGACCCGACACCGGCGCGCCGATCACGTTCGACAGCGGCACCGCCAGCATGAAGAGGGCGAAGGCGCGCGCGCGATCCTCGGCGCGGAACCAGTGCGACAGGTAGACCAGCACGCCCGGGAAGAACCCCGCCTCGGCGGCGCCCAGCAGGAAGCGCAGCCAGTAGAACTGGTTCGCCGTCCGCACGAACGCCATCGCGCAGGCGACCAGACCCCAGCCGACCAGAATTCGCGCAATCCACCCGCGCGCGCTCCAGGTCTCGACCAGCAACGTGCCCGGGATCTCGAACAGAAAATATCCGACGAAGAAGATCCCGGCGCCAAACCCGTACTGGTGATCGGTGAGCGACAGATCGTGCCGCATCTCGAGCGCCGCGTAGCTGATGTTGACCCGATCGAGATAGGCCACGAAATACAGCAGCAGCAGATACGGAACGACCCGCACGAGGACGCGCGCGCGGATCCGTGCAGCGAGGTCATCCACGATCGGGGCACGAGCATACATCAGCCGTGCTAGCTTCGGCGCCGCGTGCACGGGTTCCCACAGAGTCTGCCGGGCCACGCCGTGTTTCTGCTGCTGGTGGAGCTGGCGCTGCTGGTCGGCGTAGCCCGCGTCGGCGCGGAGATCGCCAAGCGGGTCGGGCTGCCGGCGGTGGTCGGCGAGCTGACCGGCGGCATCGCACTCGGGCCTTCGCTGTTCGGCCACTACGCGCCCGGCGCCTTCGCCGCGATCTTCCCCCCCAACGTCGAGCAGTTCCACCTACTCGACGCCTTCGGCAGCGTCGGGATGACCCTGTTGCTGCTCCTGACCGGGCTCGAAACCGATCTGCGCCTGCTGCGCAACCTGGGGCGCGCCGCCTTCATCGCCTCGGTGATGGGGATGGTGTTGCCGTTCGGTCTCGGGTTCGGCCTCGGCTACGTCATGCCGGCGAGCTACCTCACCGACGCGAGCCACCGCATCCTCTTCAGCCTCTTTCTCGCCACCGCCATGTCGATCTCCGCGATGCCGGTGATAGCGAAGATCCTGGTCGATCTCGACCTCACCAAACGCAACATTGGCCTGGTCATCCTCTCGGCCGGGGTGGTCGACGACACGGTCGGATGGCTGATCCTGTCGCTCATCGCGGGCGCCGCCACCCACGGCGCGGCCCGCTTCACCGACCTAGGCCTCACGGTGGCCTACCTGGCCGCCTTCATCTTCGCCGCCGCGTTCGTCCTGTTTCCCCTCCTGCGCGTCGCGGTCCGCGCCGTCAGCGAGCGATTCAAGGCCAACGATTCCGATCTGGTCCTCATCATCGTCGTGACCTTCTTGTGCGCCGCCGCGACGGAGCGCATCGGCGTCCACCCGGTGTTCGGCGCCTTCGTCGCGGGCGTGGTGTTCCACCAGGTCCCCCGGCTCAAGAAGGAGACCGTGGCCCGGCTCGAGTCCTTCACCTTCGGCGTGCTGGCGCCGATCTTCTTCGGGATCGTGGGGCTGCGGGTCAACCTGTGGGACCTGGGGGGCGGCCGCATGCTGGGGCTGGTCATCACGGTGGCCTGCGTCGGCAAGCTGGTCGGGTGCTCCCTGGGCGCCTACTGGGGGGGGCTGCGCTTCTGGGAAGCGGCCTCCATCGCGGTGGCGATGAACGCGCGCGGCGCGATGGAGATCGTCGTGGCGACCATCGGCCTCTCTCTCGGCATACTCACGCCGCAGATGTTCTCGATCATCGTGATGGTGGCGATCGTGACCTCGTTCCTGGCGCCCGTCGGGCTGCGGCTCACCATGCCGCGGGTCCGGATGACCGAGGACGAAGCGCGGCGGATCCTGGCCTCCGAATCCAAAGGGGCCTTCGATCCAGGTTCCTTGCGCGTGCTGCTGGCCACCGGTGGCGGATCCAACGCCCTGGCCGCGGCGCCGCTCGCCTTCGGTCTTGCCAGCAAAAGTAGCGCCGCCGTGAAGGTTCTCCACGTCGAAGCCCAGAAGTCCTGGTGGCAGCGTCTCCGCCATCCCTTCGGCCGCCGCGCCCCGGGAAGCGTCAGCGATCAGATCGAGGCGATGCGGGCGCTGCCCCACGGTAAACCGTTCGAGCTCGCCAAGGCGAACGGCTCCGGGATCGCGCGCGCCATCTGCGACGAGGCGCGCCGCGGCTGCGACGTCATCGTCATCGGATCTGGCGAAGGGCCCTCGATCGGCGGCCCGGTCGTCGAGCAGGTGGTCGGCGCGGCGCCCTGCCACGTCGCGATCATGAAGGCGGCCACCGCCGCCGGCGACTACCGCCGCATCCTGGTCCCCGTCGACGGCAGCCTGGCGTCGCGCCTGGCGGTCGAGCTGGCGCTCCGCTACGCGGAGGGGACCGAAGCCGAGCTGACCCTCGCCGTCCTGACCGAGCGGCGCCCCCAGGCGGCGGCCTACGCCGATCTGAGCGGCACCCACCCGCCCGTCGCCGCGCCGCCCACCAGCGCGGAACAGCTGGAACGAATCTCGGTGGTCTTCCGCGCTTCACCCGTCAAGCCGAGCATCATCCACCTGGCCTTCGATCCCCGCTCGAGCGCGGTCACCCAGGCGGTCGAGAAGGGCCAATTCGACCTGATCGTGCTGGGCACCGAGAACCGCGCCGTTCAACACCGCCTCTTCTTCGGCTACGAAAACGAGCGCCTCATCCGCGCCACACGGGTGCCGGTGGTGGTGGTCGTTCCCAACCTGGCGCGTCTCGCCACCGGGGGCGCCTGATGCGGCGGCGATTGACGGTCACCCAAGTGGGCGCTACCGTCCGGCCACATGGCCGCTGAGATCGTCCACATCGAGTTCAAGAGCGCGAACTTCGCGCGCACGACGGAGTTCTACGCGCGGCTCTTCGATTGGCGCACCGACCAGAACGCCAATGCCAGCTACATGAAGCTGAGCGGCGAGGGCGCCCCGAGCGCCGGCTGGGTGCGCGCGGACCTGGTACAAGCGCCCGGTCCGATCACCTATCTGGCTGTCGACGACCTCCCCGCCAAGCTGCAGGAGGTCGAGCGCGCGGGTGGCCGGGTGCTCGTGCCGAGCCTTCCTTTCGCGGGCGGCGGCGAGGTCGGTCTCTTCGCAGATCCCGACGGCAACATCCTGGGTCTATGGCACCGCAAGGGCGCGGGCGCCGCGACGACGGTCACGCCAACGGCGGCCAAGGTCGCCCCCGCGGCCAAGCCGGCCGGCAAGGCGACCGCCAAGACGGCGACACCCGGCAAGGCGACCGTGGCCGCCAAGGAGCCGGCCAAAGAGCCGGCCAAGAAACCGGCCAAGAAAAAGTAAGCCGCCCGTCAGAGCCACTGACGCAGGCTGTAGGCCAAGCGCTCAAGGAGGCGGCCCAGCCACGATCGGCGCGCGAAACGCTCGCCGGTCAGCTCTTCGCTGGCGGCCATGTCGCCGTCCAGCATGGCGACGACGGTGGCCGCATAGGCGTTATCGATGACGTTCACCACCATCTCCAGGTTGTAGGCCAGCGAGCGGTGGTCGAAGTTGTAGCTTCCGATCGAGACGAAGATGCCGTCGACGGCCAGGACCTTGGTATGGATGACGGACCGACTCCGAAAGATCCGCACCGACGCCGCCAACAATGGCTCGAAGACGGCGCGCGCCGCCAGGTCCAGGATCAGCGAGTCGCTCGACATGGGGAGCAGCAGCCGGACGTCGGCGCCGCGCCGGGCCGCCTGCCGCAAGGCGCTCAGGATGCCCCGGTCGGGCACGAAGTAGGGATTCGCCAGGTACAGGCGCTCCCGGCAGCCCCGGATGGCGTGCAGCGCCGCCCGCCGGATGACGAAGCGATCGCGCAGCTCGCTGTTGGAGATCACCGCCAGCGCCACGTCGCCGGCCGGCGCCGGTGGCGGCAGGCGCGCCGGATCGAGGCGCAGACGCTTGGGCGCCCGCCGATTCCAGGTTCGCAAGAAAACGCCCTCGACGGTGGCCACCGCCGGCCCTTCGATCTGGATGACCGCGTCGTGCCAATCGCCGCCGCCGTCGGCCAGACACACCCAGTCGTTGGCGATGTTGAGGCCGCCCGTGAAGGCCACCCGTCCGTCGCACACCAGCGTCTTGCGGTGGTTGCGCCGGATGAGCGACCACAGCCGCGGACGCCAGAAACGGTACTTGTGATACGCGACGACGTGGATTCCGAACCCGCGCATGCGCTGGAAGAAGCCCGCCGGAGTGCCCCGGCAGCCGACGAAGTCGTAGAGCAGCCGCACCTGGACGCCCCGCTGTGCCGCGCGCGCCAGCGCCTCTGAGAACTTCTGTCCGATGGCGTCGTCGCTGAAGATATACATCTCGATCGAGATGCGTTCGCGCGCGCGATCGATCGCCTCCAGCCAGGCCGGAAAAGTCTCGGCGCCATTGCGCAGCAGCCTCACCGCTTGACCGGTGATGAGCGCCTGAGGATCCTCGATGTAGCGGGATCCCGGCGGGGGCATCGATTGTGGGGACGCTGTCATTGACCGAGCCCCTCGGAGCGACTAGTGTCACCGCCGTCGATGGGTCGCGAAGAGCATATCGAATTTCAGGGGCGCGTCATCGAGGTCTTGCCGGCGGGAAATTTTCGCATCGAGCTCGAGAACAGCCACCAGGTCCTGGCCCATCTCGGTGGCAAGCTGCGCAAGCACCGCATCCGCGTGGTGCTGGGAGACAAGGTGACCGTCGCGCTCACGCCGTATGACCCGACCCGCGGCATCGTCGTCTATCGCGGCTAGGCGGCCCCTTCCCAGCATTGCGGCCCTCGGCCGGGCGCGCGCGCTTCTCCTCGATACCGCCGCACGCGATCGTTCCGGCCCGCTCGCGGCGGGGCTGGCGCATTTCGAGTCGTGGGAGTCGCTGGCCGCGCTGGCCGAGACGCCCTGGCTCTCTCCGGGGCGCCGCCCGTCGGCGGTGGCGCTGCGGACGGTGCGACACCGGTTGCGGCTGCTCGGCTCGGCGCCCTCGACGTTCGCCGCCGCGGCGGTCCAGGGCGACGCCGAGCCGGTTCACCTGCGCGGGATCTGCGCCGCGCTTCCGGGCGGCGGCCCCGGCCCCGAGCTCTGGCGGCGCGAGCTGGCCACGGAGCGCGAGCTGGCCACGGAAGATGGCGGCCGCTGGATGGTGGAGGCGGGCGGGGATTTCACGCTCGGGGACGAATCCGGCGCGACCGCGCTCATCCTGGCGGCGGGCGGCCGCCTGGTCAACGCCGCGCGCGTGTGCGCGGGCGACCAGGTCTCGGTTTTCGGCTTCACCGACGAGGCGCCCCAACCGGCCGGACTGGCCCAATCCCCGCACGGGCGGGGCGGCCTGACCCTGGCCCTGCGCTCGGGTTCCGAGCTCCCGTTGCTCGTCTGCCTGATCAGGCGGTACGATCGGGGGGACGATGCCCCCCGACAGTAAGCTCGCCCCGCCGGCGCCCCCCGCGCTCAAACCGGCGGTGGATCCGGCGACGCTCGCCCACCGCGATCTGCTGGGCGGCGATTTCTGGCGAAGCATCCCGGCCTACGCCCAGGTCAGCCGGGAGGAGTTCCTCGATCACAGGTGGCAGGCCAAGCACTCGATCACCAACATCGGCAAGCTCCTGACCACCCTGGAAGGCCTGGTCTCGGAGGGATTCATCGCCGACGCCAAGGGGGGCTTCGAGCGCGCGCCGATGTCGGTCCGCGTCTCGCCCTATCTGCTGTCGCTCATCGACTGGCGGAACCCCTATGAAGATCCGCTGCGGCTGCAGTTCATCCCGCTCGCCTCGCGCCTGCTGCCCGACCACCCGCGCCTCGACCTCGATTCGCTGCACGAGCGGGTCGACATGCCGGTCCCGGGCCTGACCCACCGCTACACCGACAAGGCGCTCTTTCTCGCGCTCGACACCTGCCCGGTCTACTGCCGCTTTTGCACCCGCAGCTACGCGGTCGGCATCGACACGGAGGAGGTGTCGAAGTTCCAGCTCAAGGTCAACCTCGACCGCTGGGAGCAGACGTTCGCCTATATCCGGTCGCGCCCCGAGCTGGAGGACATCGTGATCTCCGGCGGCGACGCCTTTCAGCTCCGCCCCGAGCAGATCACGCTCATCGGCGAATCGCTGCTCTCCATCGATCACGTGAGGCGGATGCGCTACGCGACCAAGGGCCCCGCCGTCATGCCCCAGAAGATCCTCACCGACGACGCCTGGACCGACGCGCTCACGGCGGTCGTCGAGGAGGGACGTCGCCGGCACAAGGAGGTGGTGCTCCACACCCACTTCAACCACCCGCGCGAGATCACCGAGATCACTCAGGCCGCCATGGACAAGCTCTTCGAACGCGGCATCACCGTTCGCAACCAGACCGTGCTCCAGCGCCGGGTGAACGACAGCGTGGCGACCATGGGCCTCCTCGTGCACCGCCTCAGCTACCTCAACGTGCACCCCTACTACATCTACATGCACGATCTGGTGAAGGGGGTGGAGGACCTGCGGACCACGCTCGCGACCGGCCTCGAGATCGAAAAGGGGATCCGCGGCGTGACCGCCGGCTTCAACACCCCGACCGTGGTGGTGGATGCACCCGGGGGCGGCGGCAAGCGCGATGCGCACTCGTACGAGCACTACGACCGCACCACGGGAGTCTCGGTCTACACCGCGCCCGCGGTTCACCCGGGCGAGGTCTATTTCTATTTCGACCCGATCGACCTACTGCCCCCCTCGGGACAAGCCCGCTGGGCGGATCCGGTCGAGCAAGTGCGAATGGTCGAAGAGGCGCGGGTGGCCGCGCTCGCGGCGCCCCACTAGACTGCCCGTGACCGGCATGAGCCAGGGATGTACGAGCTGCGGCAACAAGGGCGGCTGCGACACGCGCAAGGGGGCGATGTTCGGCGCGCTCGACGAGGCCCTGGCGCGCCTGTACCCGACCCGCCGCTGGAACGAGCGGGACGAAGCCGCCGGGTTCGGAAGTGGGCTCGGGGCGGGGGAGGGCGACGCGCTGGCGGCGGCGCTGTCGGCGCGTCTGTCGGCGGCCACGCTCTACCGGCCCGGCGCCGACGACGAGACCTGCGACTACATCTACGTCCTCTGCGTCGGCCGGGCGCCGTCGCTCGTCGAGCTGCGCGAATCGGCCCTCGACCCGGCGACGGCGGACAGCCTCCGCGCCGCCATCGCCGACGCGCCGATCGCCGAGGTCTACCTGCGGGTGGCGCTCTCGACGCTGGCGCGGTTCGCGGCGGTGCAGGAGGTGGCGCTCTCGGCCGAGCTGGATCGCGACAGCGGGGCGCTGATCCTGACCGAGGCGCCGCGCGCCGGGATCTTCGCGCCGACCTTGCTCCGCCGGCTGCAAACGCTGGTCGCGGTTCTGACCGAGCGGGAGATCCGCCACCTCGACTTCGGCGAGATCGTCGAGCCGCCCGCCGAGTTCGATCCCGGCGACTACGCGGCGGCCTACGGCGGCGTGCCCGCCATCGCCAACTACCTCTTCTACCCGCAGCCGCCGGCCGCCATCACGACCACCACGCTCACTTGAGCTTGGCGTAGACGTCGTTCATGAGCCCGGCGCCGAGCGCCTTGGCCCGGCGCTCCTCGGGCGCGTCGTAACGGCCCACGGGCGCGGCCGCGACCTCGTCGAGCAGGCGCTTGGCCTCGGCCGCTCGGTCGCTGTCCACGTAGGAGACCGCCAGATAGACCCGCGCCCGCAGCGCGGCCGGGTTGAGCGCGAGCGCGCGCCGCAGATGATCCTCGCCCAGCTTGCGATCGCGTTTGGGCCAGGGAAGCTTGTCGAAAAACCGTCCCCAGGCCGTCTCGACGCCCCCGAACTCGTAGCCGTCGTTCAGCGCCGCCGCCCGCCCCAGCCGCTCGCGAAACTTCCCTTCCATCCCCAGCGACAGCGCCTTGACCACCCCCAGGCCCAGCGCGTAGTTGCCCATGCAGACGGCGGCCCAGTAGTGGCCGGCGACGTCGTTCGGGTTGATCGCGATGGCGTGCTCGGCGATGTCCCAGCCGTCCTTTCCCCATCGCGATCGCTGCTCCTTGCCGAGGCCCGGGTCGTCGCTGGCCCAAAAATAAAAGCGCGCCGCCCGCCAGAGCAGGCCATAGTCGTTCGGCGCCCGGGCCAGGCCGGTCTGCACCAGGCGCTGCTCCTCGGAGAACGCCGCGCGATCGTCGCGCCGCCGGTGCAGATCGTCGATCCGCGCCATCAGCGCCGGCAGGGATTGGCCCGCCGCCGAGGCCGCGTCACGGCCCGCGGGGGTTGCCCCGCCCGCACTGCCGCCCCCATTCCCACCGCCCGCGCCGGTCGCGGCGTCGACGGAAAGAACGAGCACGACAGCGACGGTTAGCAGATTCACGGGCGGAGTATATAGGTTATGCTCCCGCGAGCCCCAGGGAGGACCGCCTTGCCGGAAAAAGTCACGACAAACGGAGAGCTCCGAGCCGAGATCAAGATCGCGGACAAGACCTGGGAAGTCCCGGTCGTCATCGGAACCGAGGACGAGCACGCCATCGACATCGGGAAGCTCCGCGCGCAGACCGGGTACGTCACGATCGACCCGGCGTACATGAACACGGCCTCGACCAAGAGCGCGATCACCTTCCTCGACGGCGAGCGCGGCATCCTCCGCTACCGGGGGATCCCGATCGACGAGCTGGCCGAAAAGTCGACCTTCGTCGAGGTGGCCTACCTGCTCATCTACGGGCACCTGCCCACCAAGCCGGAGCTGGCCGGCTTCTCGGAGCAGCTCACCCGCCACTCGATGCTTCACGAGGATATGAAGCGCTTTTACGACGGCTACCCGGGAACGGCGCACCCGATGGCGATCCTCTCCGCCATGGTGCTCTCGCTCTCCAGCTTCTATCCCGAGGCGCTCGATGTGAAGAACAAGGCGGAGCAGGAGGCCACCATCGCGCGCCTGCTCTCCAAGATGCGCACGATCGCGGCCTTCTCCTTCAAGAAGTCGATCGGCCAGCCCTTCGTCTATCCCAAGAACAACCTCAGCTACTGCGCGAACTTCCTCAACATGATGTTCTCGGTGCCCGCCGAGCCGTACGAGATCGACGAGGAGATCGTGCGGGTCCTGAACCTGCTGCTGATCCTGCACGCCGACCACGAACAGAACTGCAGCACCTCGACGGTGCGCCAGGTCGGCAGCTCACAGGCCAACCTCTTCGCCTCGATCTCCGCCGGTATCTGCGCGCTGTGGGGACCGCTCCACGGGGGGGCCAACGAAGAGGTCCTGACCATGCTGCAAGCGATCAAGGACGACGGCAGCGGCCCCAAGAAGTTCGTCGACCTCGCCAAGCAGAAGGACTCGGGCTTCCGGCTGATGGGCTTCGGCCATCGGGTCTACAAGAACTACGATCCGCGCGCCAAGATCATCAAGGTCGCCGCCGACCGGGTCATGAAGAAGATGAAGCAGCCCGACCCGCTGCTGGATATCGCCAAGGCCCTGGAAGAGGCGGCGCTCTCCGACCCGTACTTCGTCGAGCGCAAGCTCTACCCGAACGTCGACTTTTACAGCGGGATCATCTACCGGGCGCTGGGCATCCCCACCAACATGTTCACCGTGATGTTCGCCATCGGCCGCACGCCGGGGTGGATCGCGCACTGGAAAGAGATGATGGAGGATCCCTCCACCAAGATCTCACGCCCGCGCCAGATCTACACCGGGCCGCCCCTCGGGCACTACATCCCGATGGACAAGCGCTAGCAACCGGCAACCGGATGGACCGGGCGGCCGGCCGGGCGCTAACTACTTCTTCGCCTGCGGTGGCGGGCTCTTGGCGGTCGTGGGCGTCGTCGCTGCGGGCGTGGTCGCGGCGGGCGGCGTGGTCGCGCCGGGAGCAGCCGCCGGAGCAGGCGCGCCCGCTGCAGGTGCGGCCTCGGCCTCATCCCCCTCGGGCGCGCGATCCCAGCGATCGACCTTGCCGGAGCCGGTCGAGTCGTAGCCGATGCGATCCAGCTTGCCACCCTCGTAGTACTGCCACTCGTCGACCTTGCCGTCGCCGTTCGTGTCGCGCTCTTCACGCACCAGCTTGCCGTCCTCGTAGTACTTCCAGACGTCGGGCCGCTGGTTGAAGTTGGTGTCCAGCTCCTCGCGCACCTTCTTGCCGTTCGCGTAGTAGGTCGTGATGTCGAACTTCCCGTCGAAGTCGAGATCCGCCTCGTCCATCGTGATCTGCGCGCCCTTGTCGTCGAAGTAGGTGACGAGATCGATCTTGCCGTCGTAGTTCAGATCGACCTGCTTGCAGGTGAGTACGTCGGTCTTCTGCCCACCGATATCGACGGTCTGAAAATACTTCCAGACATCGGGTTTCTGGTCGTGATTGGTATCGGCGGTCACCACGTTCTTGCCGGTCTCGTTGCACTTGCTGCGATCGACCGCGGGTCCCGCGGGGACGTTGGAACCGGCGGCGGAAACCATCTCGGCGTGCTTGGGCGTCTCGCCGCAGGCCGCCAGCGCCAGCGCGGGGAGCAGCGCCAACCAGGATTTGGAGAGAGACATGCGGGTACGGTAGGGCGAAAATGGCGTCGCATCAAGTGGTTACAATCTTGACCCTCGACCTATGGTCATGCATGGTCACTCCATGGCGAGGAAGAAAATCTCCACGACCATCTACATCACCCCCGAGCAGAGCGAGCAGCTCAAGCAGCTCAACGCGAAGACCCGCGTCCCGGTGGCCGAGTACATCCGGCAGGGGATCGACCTGATGCTCGAAAAAGAACGGCACAATCTTCCCGGGCAGCTCACACTGCACGTCCCTTCCGGTCGCTGAGCCCCCCGCCGGCCCGCCGAATGTCCTAATGTCGACGCCGACGCGCCTCATCCGTAACTTCTCGATCATCGCCCACATCGACCACGGCAAGTCGACGCTGGCCGACCGGCTGCTCGACGCGACCGGGGCGCTCACCGACCGCGAGCGCAAGGCGCAGTTCATGGACAGCATGGACCTCGAGCGCGAGCGCGGGATCACCATCAAGGCGGCGACCGTGCGGCTGGCGTACGAGGCCTCGGATGGACAGACCTACGAGCTGAACCTGATCGATACGCCCGGCCACGTCGACTTCCACTACGAGGTGTCGCGCTCCCTGGCCGCCTGCGAGGGGGCGGTGCTGGTCATCGACGCCTCACAGGGCGTGGAGGCGCAGACGCTGGCCAACGTCTATCTGGCGGTGAACAACAACCTCACCATCGTGCCGGTCATCAACAAGATCGACCTGCCGGCCGCCGATCCCGAGAACGTGCGCCGCCAGATCGAAGAAGTGATCGGCATCGACGCCTCGGAGGCCATCCTGGCCTCGGCCAAGGAGGGCAAGGGGATCCACGAGATCCTCGAGGCGGTGGTGGCCAAGGTGCCGCCGCCGGTGGGGGACGTGGACAAGCCGCTGCGGGTCCTCTTGCTCGACAGCTGGTACGACGCCTACCGCGGGGTCGTGATCCTGGTGCGCGTCATCGACGGCATGCTGCGCCCCAAGCAGAAGATCCGCTTCATGGCCGCCCGGCGCGACTACGAGATCCAGACGCTGGGCGCCTTCGCGCCGTTCGCCCGCGAGATGCCCGAGCTCGGACCGGGCGAGGTCGGCTTCTTCACGGCCGCGATCAAGGACGTGGCCGACGCGCGGGTGGGCGACACCATCACCGAGCTCGGGCGTCCGGCCCAGCCGCTGCCGGGGTTTCAGCCGGTCAAGCCAATGGTGTTCGCCGGCATCTTCCCGACCGACACCGCCCGCTACGAAGACCTGCGCGACGCGCTCGACAAGCTGCGCCTCAACGACGGGTCGTTCACCCGCGAGCCCGAGACCTCGGCCGCGCTGGGCTTCGGCTTCCGCTGCGGTTTTCTGGGACTGCTGCACATGGAGATCGTCCAGGAGCGCCTCGAGCGCGAATACAACCTCGACCTCATCACGACCGCGCCGACGGTCCGATTCCGCTGCGTGTTGCGCAACGGCGACGTCATCGAGCTCGACAACCCCGCGAAGTTCCCCTCGGAAGGGGACATCGACCGCATCGAGGAGCCGATCATCGCGGTCACCATTCACACCCCCCCGGAATATGTGGGGGCCATCCTCAAGTTATGCGAGGAGAAACGTGGGACCCAGACGGGCCTGACCTATGCCGGCGAAAAACGGGTGATCATCCGCTACGACCTGCCGCTCACCGAGATGGTGTTCGGCTTTTACGACCGGCTCAAGTCGGTGTCGCGCGGCTACGCCTCGCTCGACTACGAGCCCAAGGACTACCGGGCCGCGGACATGGTGCGCATGGACCTGCTGGTCAACGGCGACAAGGTCGATTCGCTATCGCTCATCGTCCACCGCGAGGGATCGTTCATCAAGGGGCGCGATCTCTGCGTCAAGATGAAGGAGCTCATTCCCCAGCAGCAGTTCGAGGTGGCGATCCAGGCGGCCATCGGCTCGAAGATCATCGCGCGCACGACCGTCAAGGCGCTGCGCAAGAACGTCACCGCCAAATGCTACGGCGGCGACATCAGCCGCAAGCGTAAGTTGTTGGAGCGACAGAAAGAAGGTAAGAAGAGGATGAAGCAGGTCGGCAACGTGGAGATCCCGCAAGAGGCCTTCCTGGCCATCCTGAAGGTGGACTGAGCGATGCCCGGCAAAAGGAGCGGCCTGGGCGGTTCCCCGGACGAGGAGCGGACCACCAGCCTGCTCGGCTGGTGGCGCGCGCGTACCGCGCACAAACGCGCCCGCGTCGAGGGGCAGCACCTGGTCAAGGAGTCACGCCGGATCCTCAAGAAGAAGAGCTACCGGATCCCGGCCTCCGTCGCCGCCCAGATCACGGCCGACCTCAAGGCCGTCGAGGAGGCGCTGGCCGGGGCCGACCTCGAACAGATGCGCAAGACCATCGCGACCCTCGACGACGCGATGGACGACCACCTGGCCTTCGCCCGAAAATCGACCATCCGCGAATACTCGGAGTCGATCGGCGTGGCGGTGGCGGTGGCGCTCCTGCTGCGTGCTTTCGTGGTCGAGGCCTTTCAGATCCCCTCCGGGTCGATGATTCCGACGCTGGAGGTGGGCGATCACATCTTCGTCTCGAAGTTCGCCTTCGGGCTCAGCGTCCCCTTCACCGACGCCAAGATCCTCCAGTACGCCGAGCCGCAACGGGGCGACGTCATCGTCTTCAAGTTCCCGCAGGATCACAGCGTCGACTACATCAAGCGGGTGGTCGGGCTGCCGGGCGACGTCATCGAGGTGAAGCAGGACGAGGTCTACATCAACGGCAAGGCGCTCCCGCGGGAGCGAATCCCGCGGGTCTGCCAGTACAGCGAGGGGCCCCACACCTCGGGCCTCGGTGACGAGCGCGACTGCGAGCTGTGGATGGAGACCCTGGGCGACAAGCGCCACGAGACGATCCAGGAGCCGGGGCGGGGCGGACGCGACTTCGCCCGCTACGTGGTCCCGGCCGGCCACGTCTTCTGCATGGGCGACAACCGCGACAACTCGTCCGATTCGCGCGTCTGGGGGCCCGTCGACTACGATCTCATCAAGGGCAAGGCCCTCATCGTTTGGTGGTCACGCGGCGAGACCGAAGGCTGGAGTCCGATCGCCTGGATCAAGGCAATCCGCTGGCACCGGTTCTTTCATCCGGTCAGATGACCGCCTCGCTCTACCTATGTAGGAAGTAGAGCAGGGCGGCCACCAGGGCCAGGGTCGTGCCGATGACGGCGACCACCCGGTAGGCCTCGAACCGGTCGGGCGAGCGGTCGAGGGCCAGCTGGGTCCGGGCGATCTCGTCGCGCAGCGCGTTCGCGTCGGCGAACCGCTTGTCTCGATCCTTGGCCACCATCTTGAGGATGATCGCGTCGACCGGCGGCGGGATGGTCACCTTGTCGCTCAGCTTCGACGGGGCGGGCGGCTCCTGCCGCATGTGAAAATTGATGATCTCGATCGGGCTCTTGGCCGCCTTGAAGGGCAGGTTTCCGGTCAGCATCTCGTACGCCATCATGCCGAGCGCGTAGAGATCGGCGCGGCCGTCCAGCTTCTGGCCGCGGAGCTGCTCGGGCGACATGAACTCCAGCGTCCCGAGCGTCTGCCCCACGGCGGTGAGCGCCGGCACCGGCTTTTCGTCGGAGACCACCTTGGCGATGCCGAAATCCAGCACCTTGACGTGATCTTCGCCCTCGCGCGTCTCGATGAAGACGTTCTCGGGCTTCATGTCCCGGTGCACGATCCCGTTGGCGTGCGCTTCGGCGAGCGACGCCGCCACCTGGTCGAGGATGCGCAGCACCCGCGCATACGGCAGCGGCCCCTCCGACTTCTGGACCTGGTGCAGGCTCTGGCCGCGCAGCAGCTCCATCGCCAGGTAGAGAATTCCGTCGGGGGTCTCGTCGAAATCGTAGGTGGTGACGGTGTGCGGGTCGCGCAGCTTCGAGCAGGCCTCGGCCTCCCGGCGGAAGCGGGCCACTATCGTCTCGTCGGCGACGTTGTGGGGGTGAAGGATCTTGAGGGCGACCTCGCGCCCGGTCGCGATCTGCTTGCCCCGGAAGACCGCGCCAAAGCCCCCTTCGCCGATCTTGTCCTCGACCAGAAAGCGGTGGTTGAGCGTACGGCCGATCAGGTTCTCCAGCGGCTGCGCCACCGGCCGCACGCTTCCCGCGGGCCGCAGCGGCCCCGACCCCGAGGACGGCGTCCCGGGTGGGAACGTCGGCGACGGCGGAAAGTTGGGCGGCAATGATATGGCGGGGCTCGGGGGGATAGACCCGGCAACGGCGAGCAGCGACGCCGGCACGACGACGGGCGCGGGCGCTGGTCCGGCCGGCGACACCCGCACCGTCTGGACCGAGGCCTTGGATGGGGGCTTGGCCGCGGGGGGCGTCGTGACGGGCTTGGCCGCGGGGGGCGTCGTGACGGGCTTGGCCGCGGGGGGCGTCGTGATCGGAACGACGCCCGTTGACGCCGCCTTGGCGGCCGAGGCGGTGGGCGTTATCGGTTGGCCGCAGGCGCCGCAAAAGCGAGCGCCGCCTTCGATCTCGACCGCGCAATGTGGGCAGTGGGGCATCGGCGGCTCACCGTCAAGGAAGCGTGACCCGTGAATCGGATCGCTCCGACTGGTCACGCTCACACTTCATCACGAAGATCCCACCCGCCGCCGCGAAGACCAGCGCCGCCAGGAACAGCGCCAGCAGGGAGCGCGCGGTGCGCGTCGCGGGCGGGGCCTCCGCCGCGGGCGGCTTGACGCGCGCCGAGGCCTCTCCGGCGTCGGTCTTGGTCGGAACGTCGTCCGGCACGACCAGGTCGCGCGGCAGCCGCTCCTCGACCGTCTCGCGCCCGAGGCCCGAGTCGTCGGTCGTGCCCATCGCCTCGGGCACGGGATCGTTTCCCGGGTCGTAGCCGATGAAGCTGACCAGATCCTCGGGGGCCGGCGGCACCAGCGCCTCGCCATCGAAGCGGGCCAGCGCCACCGTGATGTTGTCCGGTCCGTCGCGATCGAGCGCCTTTTGGATCAGCCCCTCGCCCGCCTTCTGCAGGCTCGGCTCGGCGATCAGCACCGCCAGGATCTCCTCGTCGGTGACCGGGCCATGCAGGCCGTCGGAGCAGAGCAGGGCCACATCGCCCTTGCGCAGCGGGACCTGCGACAGGACGACCTCCACCCGTTCCTGGACGCCCAGCGCCTGAAGGATGATGTTGGCGTGCTCGAAGGCCTTGGCCTCCTCGATGGTCATGGCGCCCGCTTCGATGAGCTGCCAGGCCAGCGACTGGTCCTTGGTCACCTGCGCCAGCTTGCCGTCCCGCAGGATGTAGCAGCGCGAGTCGCCGATCTGCGCGACCACCAGCGTGTCGTCCACCAGCCCCGCGACGGTGCAGGTGGTCCCCATCCCGCGCTCGCTCTGGTTGTCCCGCGACTGGATGAAGATGGCCTCGTTGGCGCGCTCCACCGCGCGGCGCACGAGGCGCGCGAACCCGTCGCGCGGTTGCGGCTCGGCGGTGACCAGCGCCTCGTAGATCGCGTCGGCCGCCATCTGCGAGGCCACCTCGCCGGCCGCCGCGCCCCCCATGCCGTCGCAAACCAGCAAGAGCGCCCCCTGTTCCCCCAGCTTGAAGGTGAAGGGGTCGCGCCCGTCGCCCGCCCGCACCGCGCTCGTGACGTCGGCCACGAGGAAATTGTCCTCGTTGTGCTCGCGAATCAGCCCGACGTCGGTCTTACCGAAGACCTCGATCGCGATGTCGGGGGGGCTTGGCATCCGGCGACCCCCTCATCCTATCTCGAACCGCAGCAGCTCGTCGCCCATTCGGATGAGGTCACCCGAATTCAGCCCGTGAGGCCCACGGAGGCGCAGGAAGGTCCCGTTCGAGCTGCCCAGGTCTTCCAGGTGCCCGCGCCCGTTGCGGAAGGCAATCTGGGCGTGCCGCCGCGACATGAATTCGTCGTCGGAGAAAACGATGTCCCCGGTCTCCCGCCCCAGAACCACGTCCGGGCGGGTCAGGTGGAAGACGTCGCGCGTGACCGAAGCCGGCGTCACCTGCCGCAGCCGGGCCCAGGGCGGCCGGACCGGCGTCCCGAACACCACCACGCCGTGCTCGAGGGCCGGCCGCAGGTTCCGCTCGGCGTCGGTGAGGAGCTCGAAGCGAAGGACCTGTTTGCCGACCAGCAGGTGGTCGCCGTCCTGCAAATCGACCGAGCCGCGCAGCCGGACGTAGATGCCGTTGCGGTTCTCGAGCGGCGTCAGCACCCGACCGGCCAGACTGGCCACGATGCGGGCGTGCCGCGGCGCCAGGTGGGGATCCTCGAAGAGCAGATCGCCCTCGGTGCGCCCGATGTCGATCTGGTCGCCCAGCAGGTTGTAGGCGATGCCGTCCGTCCCGTCCCGATGGACCACCACTAGGCGGAACCCCACGTGCTGCTGCGCCACCCGGACGGCCGCCGACATCGGCGAGCCGGCCGGGGCGCCTTCGATCATCCGGTCGGTCGAACGGTTGGAGACGCCGGGTACGGGGGAGCCCAGGCGATCATCGGGAATCTCGGACAACCGATCGACGGCCAGGCGAGTCCCACAGTACTGGCAAAAAAGAACGTCCCCAGCGTTCGCGTTTCCGCAGCGCCCGCATTTGGTCATGTCGAAGGGGTTTGCAAGCGGCCGAATCCTTTGGTAACAGGCGGGCCGGACTCAAGAGGCCGCCGGCTCCCGCCCCCCGATTTCCTAAGTGCGTCAACAGATAACAATTTCCGACGGACCGGTCAAACAACGGATGGGCGCGGGCGTCGGGCTGGGTGTGGCCCTGGCGGCGGCGCTGAGCCTCTGCGCCTGCGGCCCCTTGATCGAGCCGGCCTCCTTTCCGGTCCGTCCCGATTCGGTCCGTTCGGCCGATCTGCTGGGCCCGTATGACGGCATGGTGGTCGACGCGGATTCGGATCGCCCCATCGCGGGCGCCACCATCGCCGCCTCCTGGGCCTTCGAAAGCGGCATCGGGTTCCATGCGCCGGCCGGCGCGCGCGAGGTGGTGGTCGAGACCGGCGCCGACGGCCGCTATGCGATCCCCCGTCTCGACGATCTTCCGGAGGGGGCGTCGGCGCGGATCCGCCGCTTCACGCTGGTGGTCTACCACCGCGGCAACGTCGCCTGGCGCAGCGATCGCATCTTCCCGGGCCGCAGCCAGCGGCGCGATTTCAGCCAGCGCGGCGCCCGCATCCGCCTCGACCGCTGGCAGTCCAGCTTCCGCCACGCGGCGCACCTGGTCTTCCTGGGCGGCGGCACCAAGGTGCGGGCGGCGGCCGCCTGGGAGCTGCAGGCGGCGGCCCTGGAGCTGGACGGCGAGCGCGTGCCGATCACCCGCCCGCGGATGGAGGGGGCGGCGGCCACCACCTTGCCGCCGCTCGACATCTCGAAGCTCCTCAGCGACGACGAGATTCGCGGCGTGACCGGCTATGTCGGGAAATTCGAGGACGGCAAGCTGACCGATCTGCCGACCACCGAGTTCTACGACAGCCGCCACTTCAAAGCGCTGGGTAAGCCGGAGAGCTACGACGTCGGCCTGCGCGTCTGGCGGCTCGGCGCCTCGGCGTCGGAGGTCCAGTATGGCAAGCTGATGAGCGCGCTGCCCGACGCCCGCACCACCGACGAGGTCGGCGACGGCTCGTTCCGGGCGCGCGAGGGGGCGCTGGCCGGCCTGGTCTACCTGGTGCGCGAGCGCGGCGTGGTGGTGTCGCTGACCTGCGGCAGCGCGCAGTGCCCCGAGCCGGCGCAGCTCGCCAAGCTGGCCAAGCTGGTCGAGTCGCGCCTCCCCGATCTGCCTCCCGAGCCGGTGCGGAACGCGGCGCCGCCGCTGCCGGAGGGCGCGCCCACGGACAGCAGCGGCCCCGCCACCAAGCCGACCCCCGAGCCCGAGGTGCCCGAGCCATGACCGAGCGACCTGCCGCGCGCGCGACGCCGGCGATCCGTGCCCCCGCGATCGTCGGCCCGGCCGTCCTGGTCGTCGCGACCTTCGTCGCCACGATCTTCCCCGCTTCGCCGGCGCGGGCCTACGATCCCGCCACTACCCACGCCGGGCTCACGGAGCGCGCCGTCCTGGCTTCGGAGCTGCACCGAACGCTCGCGCGCCGACTGTCGCGGCCCCTCGGGCTGTTCGAGCCGGTCGCGCTGCGGCGGGCCGATCTCGACAGCGGCGAGGCCCGCACCCTGGGCGGACGCCTCGACGCGCTCGATCCCGCCGGCGGCTATCGACCGGGGCCCGACGGCGTCGCGCCCGCGCTGGCCTGGATCGTCGCGGGCACGGTGATCGCCGAGACGCCGGCCGAGCGCGGCCAGAACCTCTTTTTCGATCCGGTCCGCGGCAACGGCCTGGCGCAAGCGGGCGGTCTGTTCCAGGTCGGGTACGGGCTGCGCATGCTGTTCGACGCCGGTGGGATGCGTGGGGCGGCCACCGGGACCAACTTCAACCTCACGGGGCGGCCGTCCACCGAGTGGCTCCTGGCGCCGGACAACGACGTCGGTCTGCCGGTGTTCTACGACCAGCTGGAAGCGGCCGTTGCGGGCGAGCTGCCGGGACCTCGGGGGACGGCGCTGGCCCGCGCGCTGCTGGCGCTGGGGGGTACGCTGGCGGTGCTCGAGGACGCCGGCGACCCGGCCCACGTCCGCAACGACTTTCGCCGCGCCTACCTGGGCGCTGGCGGCTCGAGCCCCTTCGACCGCGGATCGCCTTTCGAACGCTACGTGGCCGACACCTTCGGCCGAACGGGCGTGCCGGCCGCGGGCGCACCGGTGAGCCGCCCCACGGTGATGGCCTACATCACGGCGGCCGACCGGCAAGGCCTGGCCGATCGGACGCAGCGCCGGTTCTTCTCCGACGGAACCCTCCCGGAGGACGGCATCGTCGACCGCGACACGACCGGCGCGGACGTGATGCGCGACGCGCGCGAATCGCTCCCCTACGCGCTGCCCGCGCTGCCGCGGCTCGACCTGCGGGGTCTCGGCGACAAGCGCTACCTCTATGCGAACGCGGCGCTCGATCGGTCCGACGGGGCGCCGATGGGCCGCCGGCGCCTCTTGGCCTACCTGCGCGTCCCGGGGCGGGTGCGCTTCTTCCTCGACGGCGGCGTCTACGTCGACACGGCGCGCACGCTCTTGCCGGAGATCGGCGCGTACGGCGCGGGCCTCATCGATCATCTGTTCCGCGCCGAGATCCGGCTCGATGTGACGGCCGACGCCGTCGCGGTCTCGATCGCCGGCGCGCGCGGCGACGTGCAAAAGGGCGAAGTGCGCCTTTACGCGGAGGACGCCGACGGACGCCGGCGCGCGTTTGGCACCGCGGTTCCCGGCACCAGCCCGACGAGCCTCACGATCCCCGCCGGGACCCGCCGGATCGCGGCGGTGCTGCGCGGGCAGGACGAAGCGGGCGAGCTGGTGGCGGTGGCGGAGCAGCCGGTTCGCTGACGACGGCGAGACGCACCCGAGACGACAGCGACAGGTCGGGCGCGATGGCGCCCAGGAGCGCCGTCGCCTCCGTGTAGGCCTCGGGATCTTGATCGGCAGCGGCGGCGTCGGCGGCCCGCCGCAACGCCTCGATCAATCCGGCGTCCCGGACGAGCGCCTGGGCCCGCAGGTCCGCCAGGCCTGTCGGATCGCCGGCGGCCTGGGCCGCCCGCGCCGCCCAGGCCAAGAGCCGTGCGCCGGCGGTTCCGGTCTCCTGCGCCGCCGCGCTCCGGAAGGCCGCCGTCGCGATCTCGGCGCGTCCGCCCTCCAGCGCGGCGCGCCCCAGATCGAACCAGGGCCAAGGGTTCTCCGGATCGAGCGCCGTCGCCGCGCCGAGCGCGTCGAGCGCGTCCGCGGTTCGTCCCAGCCGGCCGAGCGCCAGCCCCCGTGCATGCTCGGCATCCGCCGCGCCGGGATCCGCCTTGAGGGCACGCTCGGCCTGGCGCAAAGCGATGAGCGGGGTGACCTCTTCTCCGGAGGGATCGAAGACGCCGGGCGCGTACTCGCCGTCGGGCCCGTAGAGGATCTGCTCGCGGGCGACGGTGGCGTCGAGCCAGGCCGGGAAGCTGGACCCGGCCAGCGCCCGCTCGTCGGCGCCCGCGTCGAAGCGAAGGACCCGTCCGCCGCCATCGAACGCATACCGTTCCCCGCCGGCGGCGATCGCAAACACCAGCTCACCCGGCCGATCCTGCGCCAGGGCGGCCAGATCGATCGGCGCCGCGGGCCCGACGCCGGCCAGCAGCACCGTCTCGTGAAAGAGATCCGCGCCGTCGAACGAGCGCAGAAATGAGAGGTAGACCTCCGGCAGCGCGCGTCCCAGCACCGCGGCCGCGCGCTCGAGATCGGCCTTGGCGGCCGGCGGCATCACCCGGATGAGCCCGGCCGGAAGCCGCGCCATCGCGCCGCGGAACCGATCGAAGAAGATCTCGGGCCGACTGGCGTCGCGCCGACCGGCGTCTCGCCCGCGGCCGCGCGTCACTTGCTGACGAGCGCCGACGGAAGCGGGCTGCCACTTGCCGCGAACGCGGCACCGAGGCGGGCCGACACGCCGCGCCCCTGCAGCCGACCGGCCCCCGGCTC
>OCTA010000379.1_pt1 | contig 40781 bp, 25 predicted proteins | sample 1538991 | NCBI WGS metagenome assembly OCTA01 (sample SAMEA3539302, study PRJEB22396) | soil metagenome | biome: tundra; feature: field; material: soil | place: USA | collected 2010-05 | depth 0.15 m | reverse complement strand
ACGATACTGCCCCATGCGGAGCCCGTCTGCGAGATGGCCAGGACCGGACGCTTACGCCCGCCAGTACATCGCAGATGACCTTGAAGGCCAGCGGCAGGCTCAAGCCGCCTTCGACAGCGGCCCCGTCGAAGACGTGCTTGAGCGGCTGGCCATCCAAATACTCAAGCGTCAGATAGTGTCGCTGCCCGTCCTGCCCCGACTCGTAGGCGTGGATCACATTGGGGTGGCTCATTTGCAGCGAGATCCGCGCCTCATCTAGGAATAGCGCGACGTATTCGGGATACCTGGCCAACTCGGGCCACAACCTCTTGATGACGACAGGCTTGGCCGAACCACAGGCCGCGGACATCAGGGCAAGAAAGACCTCGGACATTCCCCCCGTCGCGATGCGGCTGACCAGCCGATAGCGGGGTAGATCGCCGACGGGACTTCCGTCCGACCTCGTTTGGAGTTGAGCCGTGGATGACAAGGCCGCCACATTATGCGGCAAGTGTGGGAAGGGATTCGTGAAGGTTTGGTGACAGCTCGACGGCGCTTGTGTTGCTACGGCGCCGCCGGCACCGCCGGCCAGTCCAGGGTGAAGCTGTAGCTTTGGTCGGCGTCGGGCAGGTACGAATCGTAGAGCGGCGAATAGGTGGATACCTGAACCGTCTTGCCATCGGGCTTGAATTCGAGCAAGCGCATATAGCCTTCGCCGCCCAAATTGCGGAACTGGTAGTTGGATAGCATTTGATGGCAGGTGATGCCGGTGTCGGTCGTGCTGGCCAGGTCGCGGATCCCGAAAAGAGTGCGGCCCTGGAGCCGGAGAGGACGCCAGGGCCGCGTTGGGTTTCTGGGACTTCTAAGCTAAGTGGTTGCTGCTGCTGCTGTTGCTGCTGCTGCTGTTAGAAGCGGGCGACCGCAAAGCGGCCGGCGTGGTTGACCACGGCCCATGCGGTGTTGGTGGCGGGGTCAACGCCGAAGGTGCCGAGCGGGTAGCTCGCCGACCAAGCGCCGAGCACGAAGGCCGGCGTTCCGCCCACGTTCTGCGCGACCGCGCTGGTCCAGTTGCCGGCGCTGTCCTGCGAGGCCAAGCCGAAGGCGCCGCTGACCAGTGTGGCGTCGCTGACCTGTGAGCGGTCGAACGACATGGACAGCGCGAGGGTGTCGCCGCTGGCGGCGCCCAGATCCGATGTGCCCCACAAGGTGAGGATGGAGCTTGCCGTGGCGCAGGTTGCCGCATCCCAAGCGCTGTCCACCAAGTGGCTGAGCGCGCGGGTGCTGCCGTCCTTAGCCGTGCTGGCGTTGGTGCCCGACAGGATGCTGGCCGAGGTGCCGGCGAAGCTGCCCAGCGAGCCGACATAGGACGCGCTCTCCGCGACGAGCTTCTCTTGACCGGTGAGGCCGTAGCCGAAGGTCTCACGCTTGCTGAACGTCATGGGGATAGAGGCGTTGATCAGGTATTCGGTGCCAGACAGGGTCGGATTGACCACGGCCGAGTAGAAGTCGACCGACACATCCGAACCGTTCACGGTGAAGATGTAGTAGCCCACGGTGTTGAGCTCTTGCGCGATCTGGGTCTGGCGGGTGTGGCCGAAGCCAGCGGGCGGGGCGGGCACGTCGTACTTCTGGTCGTTCGACGGGATGGCCGGGATGTAGAACTTCGAGCTGTCCGAGGCCCCGATGATGTCCATGACCTTGGCCGTGACGCCGTCCGTGGTGGTGACGAGGCTGCGGTTGTGCATGTGATCGTGGCCGCCCATGTAGTAGCGCACGCCATTGCTGGCCATGGCGTTGATAAAGGTATCTTGTCCCGCGGGGTCCACAGATGGGTTGGCTCCGAAAAGCGTATCTACATGGTTCTCGGTGACGATACCCTTGTGGCCGAACACCAGGGCGTGACCACCGGCGGGCTTGCCAGCCAGGGTGCTGGCGATCCAGGGCAGCTGCGGGTCAAGCTTGTAGTTGCCGCTGGCCGAGGCGGTGCCGTCGAAGGTGATGAACTGATCGAGCATCACGAAGCGCACGTTGTTGTAGTCGAAGGCGTAGCTGAGGCCTTGGGTGCCTGCCGATGGGCTGCTGAAGTTCGAGCCCATGGTGAAGGTCGCGGACGAGGTCGGCATCACGGGGAAAGTGAAGGCGTCGTCCACCTGTCCGGTGAGGGTCGAGAAGACATCGGCGGGGGTCGCATTCATCACGCCGGTTTGGGTCTGCGGGAACACGCGTTTGAACTCGGTGGCACCAGCAAGCGTGGACTCGTGATTGCCACGGAACGGGAAGAAGCCGACGCCAGCGTTGTACAGAGCCTGACGGAACAAGGCAGTGGTCTGCAAAGCCTTGTTGCTGCCGTCGTCGGTCAGGTCGCCGACCTGAATGACGAACTTTACGCCCTTGGCAATGAACTGTGCATTCAGCTGATTGATGATGTCAACGGCGACGGTGTTCGCATCCTTGCCGTCATCCGTGCCGATCCACTGCGTATCGCTCATGACGCCGAAGGTCCACGCCGTCGAGGCAGGCGGCATGCAGGTGGAAGCCAGGGCGGCGGTCTTGACCGCGAAGTCGTATTGCGTGCTAGCGCCGAGAGCGTTGGTCGCGATAACCGAAACGGTGAAGGCGGTCTTCTCGGTGGCCGGGGCCGTCCACACCACTTGCGAGGAGCCGGCGCCGTTGATCTGATTGGCGAGCACGCCAGCGGTAGCCACCCACGCGAACGTGAGGGCGCTGCCCTGCGGATCGGTCGCGTCGACGGAGAAATTCACGCTGCCGTTGACATCGACCACGCTGACCGACTGGACGCTGTCGGTGATGGAGGGAGCCTGGACGGCAACCGGCGCCCCGACGGGCAGGGTCATCTGACCGGTGGTCGAGCCACCCTTGCCATCGCTGACCGTGACGGTGAGGTCGCAGCTGGTGTCCGTCGCGCCGGCTGGAAGCGTGACGGCCGTGGCGGCTGCCGCGGCGGAGAAGACCGCGCTGGCGCAGGAGCTGGTCCAGACGTACGACAAGGCGTCGCCGTCAGCATCGCTGGCCGTGACCGTGAGGGAGGTCGGCGAGCCGAGCACGATGTAGCTTGGGGCCGCAACGAGATCTGTAACCACGGGCCACGTGTTGAAGCGGACGTTGACGTCGGCTTGGCCGCGGCCGTTGCTGGCCGAGACGTGCACGACGACCGACGCCGAGGTCGAGGCGCCATGGTTGTCGGTCACTTTGAGGGTGAGTGTCTGGTCGCCCTCGGCGGCAGGAGCGGTCCATCCGGTGGTGGCGGCAGTGGGCGCCGAGAAGCCATCTGGCCCTGGTGCGGCCGACCACGCAAACGCGATGGTGTCGCTCGCGTCCGGGTCGTGCGCCGTGGCCTTGGCCGTGATCGTGGCGCCAGGAACCACGTTAGTTGATGAGAGGACCAAGGAATCGATGATGGGTACCGCGTTCTTGAAGGGCACCGAAGCCGCGGCCTGCTGAGCCGTGATGATTACGGTCGTGACCTGGTCCTTGAGAATGGCAATGGGCGAAGCATCGCCGGTGTACTGAACCGTGTTCGATGGATCGAAGGCACTGACGTGGAAGGCGTAGTTGCTGCCCACCGGGAGCGAACCAATCAAGCCGCCCCAGGTTCCGCTGCTTCCACGCGCGGAAAGGTTGAGGGTCTTGGGGGCAGGCAGGGCCGGGCCACTGACCGTGGCGACGACGCTGCTCAGGTTGAGGGCGCCGAGGGCGTGCATGCTAAGGTCGGCGCTGCCCGTGCTGGCGGGGTTGGGGTTGTTTTCGCAGCTGGCGAGCAGGGCGACGGCAGCGAAAGCTCCGAGCGGGAGCAGGGAAGAGATCGAGGGTCGACGATGGAACTGGGACATGGAAACCTCCTTGTTGGTCGCGTGGCACCCTACGACTTGGTTCCCATCCAAATGGCTACGGTCTGGTTACAGAATTCCAAACAAGCGATACGGCTATTCACCATTCCGACTTGTGAAACGTTGCGGTCTGCCCGTGAGCGCGCATTGGCGAGAAATGGTGTGCAGGAGCGGGCGGCGTACGATTGCTAGAGCGGGTAGACTCCGGCGCGCCATGAGGTTCAAACGGCCGGGCTTTCGAGCCCACAAGGTCCTTGTCATCTTGGTTCTAGTCGGCGCCTGCAAGAAAGGCGCGCCTTCGCCGTCGGCACCCGCGGCCCACGCTGAGCTGCCACCGCGTGAGGTGCGCAGGGACTCGGCGCTACTTTTTACCTATGTCGAAGCGAGCGGAATGTTCGCCACGACCGACAAGGCCGACACGGTGCCCGAGGTGGCCCGGCGAGTGGTGCGGGTGATGGGACAGGTCACGGGCGAAACGCAGCGGCGGAACAATGCCAATGTCGAGGTCATCGATCTGCGCGAATTGCTTGCCCAAGGCAAGACACAGCCGCGGGTGATGTTGCGCGAGGCATTCGAGACCGGCGCGCTGGCACAGTTGCCACCTGGCGATTCCTGCCCGCTGGCGGGTCCGCACGGTCCGCCATTGCCCGAGGAGGCTGAAAAATCGGGGTCTCCGGACGAGCCGCCCATCGCGATCCTGTACGGCACGCGCTGGTGCAAGGCCTGCAAGGCGGCGCGCAAGTACTTGGTCTCCAATCGGATTCCCTTCACCGCCAAGGACATCGAGAAGGATCCTTCCGCTGCCCGCGAGCTACGAGAAAAAGCCGCGCGCTTCGGAGTTGCGGCGGATCGCGTCCCCGTCCTCGACGTGCGTGGGCGCTTGCTGGTCGGATACGACGAGACCCGACTGGATGGTTTTCTGGCCGATTGGTAGGGGCGCATAAATAGGTGCGGCCCTGGGGCCTGTGAAGGCGCCAGGGCCGCGTTGAGTTGCTTAGGGTCTATAGGCGAGTTGCTGCTGCTGCTGCTGCTGCTGTTAGAAGCGTGCGATGGCGAATTGGCCTTGGTGATTGACCACGGCCCAGGCGGTGTTCGTAGCGGGGTCAACACCGAAGGTGCCGAGTCCGTAGCTCGCGTTCCAGGCGCCGAGCACGAACGCCGGCGTTCCGCCTACGTTCTTCGCGACGGCGTTGGTCCAGTTTCCAGCGCTGTCCTGGGTGGCCAAGCCGAAGCCGCCGCTGACCAGGGTTGCATCGCTGACGGCGCTGCGGTCGAACGACATCGACAGGGCGATGGTGTCGCCGCTGCTGCTGCCAATGTCCGTCGTACCCCACAGGTTCATGATGGAGCTGAAGGTGGCGCAGGTGCCAGCGGTCCAGCCGAGGTCCACGGCATGGGTGAGCGGGCGGTTAATGAAGTCCTTCGCGGCGCTGCCGTTCATGCCGGCAAGGAACCGCGCCGTGGTGCCGGCGAAGGTGTAAGGCGTGGTCGGGTAGGAAGCTCCCTCGGCGACCAGGAACTCGGTGCCGTTCTGGCCGTAGCCGAAGGTATGCTTCTTGGCGAAGGTGAAGTTCGGCGTGACGTTGATAGGATAAGCGGCGTTCCCGGTACCCATCGGGTAGTTGGCGTCCGACTGCCAGCTGCCGTGCGTGTCGGAGTAGAAGTCCACCGTTACGTTCGGGCCATCCACGGTGTAGATGTAGTAGCCGACCGTGTAGAGCTCCTGGGCGATCGGGGTCTCGCGCACCTTCTGGCCGAACCAGTTGGCGCCCGAGACGGCCGAGGGCGTGTAGAACTTGCTGCTGTCCGAGGAGCCGATGATCTCATGCACGTTCGACGTTCCGTCGGGGCTGGCGATGATCGAGTGCTGGTTCATGTGGTCGTGGCCGGCCAGGAAGTACTTGACGTTGTTGGCATTCAGGCTGGCGTAGAAGGCATTCTGCATGGCCGGGTTGGCGTTGGTGTAGCCCTGGAACATGGTGTCCTGGTGGCTCTCCGCCATGAGCGGCTGGTGGGACATCACGAAGGCATGGTCGGTGCCGCGCGTGGTCTTGTCGAGCCGGCTGTTGATCCACGGCTGCTGCTGCGCCACCGAGTAGCCGTAGGTGTATCCCGCCGCGGAGATGTCGACACTCGGCGTGCACCAGGTATCCAGGATGACGAAGCGGGCGTTGTTGTAGTCGAAGGAGTAGGTCATACCATCAAGCTCGGTGCTGAGGTCGGTCGGGCTGCTGAAGTTGGTGGCGCCGAAGGTGTTGCTGACGCCACGGGTTTGTGGGTAGAGCGTCTTGAGCACCGGGATGGCGAAGCTGTTGGCCGTTCCATAGGTTTCGTGGTTGCCGCGCATCGGGAAAAAGCCGATGCCGGCGTCAAGGAGTTGCTGGGCAGCCTGGGCGCGCACGGTCTCGTCGGCGTCGTTGCCGGTGTCGGCGAGGTCACCAACCTGAATGACGAACTTGACGCCCGCCGCGATGAATTGCGGGTTGAGCTGGTCGATGATCGACACCGAGACTGTCGTCGGGTTCTTGCCTGCCGGATCCGCGGTCGTCCATTGCGTATCCGACATCACGCCGAACTTCCACGCTGTCGAGGCTGGCGGCGTGCAGACGCTGACCATGGCGGCGGTCTTGACCGCGAAATCGTACTGCGTGCTGGCACCGAGAGCGTTGGTCGCGATCACCGAAACGGTGAAGGCGGTCTTCTCGGTGGCCGGGGCCGTCCACATGACTTGCGAGGAGCCGGCGCCGTTGATCTGATTGGCGAGCACGCCAGCGGTAGCCACCCACGCGAACGTGAGGGCGCTGCCCTGCGGATCGGTCGCGTCGACGGAGAAATTCACGCTGCCGTTGACATCGACCACGCTGACCGACTGGACACTGTCGGTGATGGAGGGAGCCTGGACGGCAACCGGCGCGCCGACGGGCAGCGTCGTCTGACCGGTGGTCGAACCACCCTTACCATCGTTGACCGTCACGGTGAGGTCGCAGCTGGTGTCCGTCGCGCCAACTGGAAGCGTGACGGTCGTGGCGGCTGCCGCGGTGGAGAAGACCGCGCTGGCGCAGGAGCTGGTCCAGACGTACGACAAGGCATCGCCGTCAGCATCGCTGGCCGTGACCGTGAGGGAGGTCGGCGAGCCGGGAACGATGTAGCTTGGGACCGCGACGAGATCGGTGACCACTGGCCACGTGTTGAAGGTCACGTTGACGTCGGCCTGTCCGCGGCCGTTGCTGGCCGAGACGTGCACGACGACCGACGCCGAGGACGCCGCGCCATGGTTGTCGGTCACGGTAAAGGTCAGGGTCTGGTCCCCCTCGGTGGCAGGCGCGATCCAGTTGGTTGTGGTGGCCGTGGGCGCCGAGAAGCCATCTGGCCCTGGTGCGGCCGACCACGCAAACGCGATGGTGTCGCTCGCGTCCGGGTCGTGCGCCGTGGCCTTGGCCGTGATCGTGGCGCCAGGAACCACGTTAGTTGATGAGAGGACCAAGGAATCGATGATGGGTACCGCGTTCTTGAAGGGCACCGAAGCCGCGGCCTGCTGAGCCGTGATGATTACGGTCGTGACCTGGTCCTTGAGAATGGCAATGGGCGAAGCATCGCCGGTGTACTGAACCGTATTCGATGAATCGAAGGCGCTGACGTGGAAGACGTAGTTGCTGCCTACCGGGAGCGAACCAATCAAGCCGCCCCAGGTTCCGCTACTGCCGCGCGCGGAAAGATTGAAGGTCTTTGGGGCAGGCAGGGCCGGGCCACTGACTGTGGCGACGACGCTGCTCAGGTTGAGGGCGCCGAGGGAATGCATGGTGATGTCGGCGCTGCCGGTCGTGGTCACCTGGTCGGATGAGCTGGGGCCGCCGCAGGCGGAAAGGGCCAGCAGGGCAAAGAGTGTGGTTTGGGTGGTGAAGTGGGAGTTTCGTGCTTTGGAATTGGGTCGAATCATCGTAGGCCTCCTTGGGTCGGGGAACTGCGGAGGCAACGTAGTCCTTGTGGTCTGTGACAAGTGCCACAAGTGCGCTACGTTCGGGCAACCAACCGAGTTCACCGAATTGTCTTCGAGACGTCACATTCTTCTCACCCCGAAGAGTGGAAAAATGTCGTGTAACAGTTGACATGAGAACATTCATCCTTTGTGTTGGAAACGAACTCATCTCGGACGATGGAATCGGTGCACGGATTGGGAAGGTCCTGCAGTCGCTGCCCATGCCTTCCGACATCCAGGTCGCAGTCGTGCCGCGTCTTCGTTTAGGCCTGCTTGACCGATTGGCGGAGATCGACCACCTGGTCATTGTGGATGGGCTGACGGCCGACGTCGACGCCGAGCCCGGCACAAGTACCGTGGTAGAAGTGACCGACCATTCCGCAGCCGTGGTGGCCTCGGGGTGTTGTCACACTCGCGATGTTGCCGACATCATCCATTTGGCGCGAGAGGTGGCGCCTGAAGGCGATGAGTGCACCATCACGATTGGCGGCGTGCGCGTGGACCATGTGGATCGCTATGACACCAGCTTCAGTCGTGCCGTGGTTGCGGCCGTGCCCCGCATCGTGGATCTTCTGCTCCTCACCGTAGGTGCCGGGCTCAAACTGCGCTTGCTTGCCGCCGAATCCTTGCGCCAGGACGAACAGTCGGCACCCGAGTCCTCAGCTCTTCACAGGTGGCGTGAAGATCACGCGCAAGCTGCCGGCCTACAGTGATTGTCACAGAACTGTAGCCAAGGGTTTTCACAGACATCACGGAGAGTCACGCGCGTCGTGGTACACAAGGACAGCTCGACGCGGGAGGCTCGATGCGGGACTTTCGAGGGGATTGTCATATTCATCGTATGCGACTTGACGCCTTTTCAGGCGTGGCGCTGTGTTGCCTTCTCGCCGTCTCGGCAGGCTGTGAATCTCCGAAGGGAGATTCCGGCGGCATCAAGATCCAGGCGGCCAACAAAGCCCTTCAATACTCTGACATCTACACGGTCACCGCGACTCTGAGCGGCCCCGGCATCGCCCGTCCCTACTCCATTCCGTTGGGACCCAGAGGCAACAATTGGCAGGCCAGCGTGGTCGGCATTCCGGCCGGAGGCGGGAGAATGATCTCGGTAGTGGCACGCGATCGGTCGGGCACCGGGCTCTTCTCTGGACAAGCCACGAATGTCACCATCAACCCCGGACAGACAGCGGCCGTGTCCATCGTGCTTTTCGAGATGTCGCCAGCGCCGTCCTTCGCGAACGCGGCGCCGACGATTGATGCACTTGAGCTGTCCGCCGTGCAGACAGTGCCCGGCGGTACCGTGACCGCCCGAGTGCGCGCCCACGATCCAGATGCGGGCGACGTTTTGACCTACGCGTGGACGGCTTCGTGCGGAACCCTTGCCAATGCAAGCGCGGCCGAGACAGTCTGGACCGCGCCTCAGAGCGCCGGCCACTGCGACGTGATGGTCACTGTCAGCGACAACCACGGCGCGAACGTGAACGCGGACGCAACCCTCACGGTGGCTCCCTTGTCGCGCGGTGGGGCTGCGATCAACGCCAGCCCGGATTTGTCGCCGGTCATCCGATCGATCACCTGCACGCCGACGCCGCTCGTCCTCGCGCACCCCGTAACTTTGAATGTCGACGCCATCGACACTGACGGGCAGACGCTCTCGTACCTATGGTCCGCCGACTGCACGGGAACCTTCGTCGACCCGACGGTGCAGAACCCAGGGTTTGTGTTGTCGGCTGCCCCGCCCACCGGGAATTGCCGATTCTCTGTTGAGGTCACGGATTCCATTGGCGCCAAAACCATCGGCATTCTCAACCAAGCGATAGGCCAAGCGGCCGTGGACCAGGCGCCGGTGATCACGGTGGCGTCGCAATCGCAAGAGGGATTGGACCCCAACCAATCCGCAATCCTGAGCGTCGAGGCGGCGGATCCCGACGGGCAAGCCATCACCTTCGCGTGGAGTGCCAGCGATGGGACCGTGGATCCGATTAGCTCGGATGCGCGTTCGGCATCGGTACGGTTCACCGCGCCCGCGGTGCTGCCGCAAGGAACCATGCACGTGACCGTGGTCGTCACCGATACCGGCGGGCAGAGCGCCAGCCTGGTGTTCGATTTCAATCGGATCAACCAGCCACCGACCATCAGCGATACGAGGATTTCGCCCTTGCCTCTGGTGATCGGTCAGGGGATGCATCTGAGTGTCACGGCCTCGGACAGCGACGGGGACAGCCTGGCGTACGCGTGGACAAGCACGTGCGATGGAACCTTCGACCATGCGGCGTCGAGCAACCCGGTCTTCATGCTCGCCACCTTCCCGGCGGGTTTCTACTGCTCTTTCACCGTCGTGGTCAGCGACGGCCAAGGCGGCCAGACCGTCTCGACAGTCGTGGGCATGGCCTATCACTTGCCCGTGATCAGCGCGACGACCTTGTCACCGGCCGAGATCATCGTTGGCCAACCCACGACGCTAGGCGCGACTGCCACCGATTCCGACGGGGACGCCCTGACCTTCTCGTGGAGCCGCAGTTGCCAAGGCAGCTTCGACGATTCCACATCGCGAACACCGCGGTTTACCTTGTCCGCCAAACCCGCTAGCGGCCATTGCTCGTTCACGGTGACGGTCACGGACGCGCGCGGGGGCCAGGCCATGGCCGACGTGATTGGGCAGGTGGGAAGCGCGCCCGAGATCACCGATGTGCATGTGGGACCCTTGCCTCTGCTTGCCGGCCAGCCATCTCAGCTATCGGTGGTCGCCACGGATGCCGACAACGATCCCTTGACCTATGCCTGGGATACGGATTGCGCGGGTAGTTTCATCAACGGATCCTCGGCCACCCCGACGTTCACCCTGGCGACTGTGCCTGCCAATCATTTGTGCGTTTTCCACGCGCTGGTATCGGATGGGCGGGGCGGCCAGTCGCTGGGACAAGTCTCGGGCCAGGCGGGCGCCATCGTGGTGGATCAGGCGCCCGTGATTGACGGGTATTCGCAAGGATGGGACCTGGTGTCCGTTGGCGATAGCGTTCCCTTGAGCGTGTCCGCTTCGGATCCCGAGGGCAACCCTGTCACCTACGCGTGGAACGCGACGGACGGCACCTTGAGTGGTTTGACGACGGATCCCGACACCAGTGCCAGCTACGCGTTTTGGACTCCGCCTGCGGTCCTGCCAAGCCAGACGATGCACGTCACGGTGGTCGTGTCCGATCCTGGTGGGCTGCACACCTCGGTCACGTTCGATTTCACGGCAGCGACCCCGTAAGTGCGGACTGACAACTCTGACCTAGCTCGTGTCTGTTGAGTGAAGGAATCGTTACAATGCTGTCACAGACCCAGCCACCCCTTGACCCCGCGCGACCCTCCAAGCAACTATCCTGGCGCCGAGCAAATGCGGCGGACCGATTCACTATGCATCGAACCATCATGCTTCAAACGAGAGCACGCTTTTCTATTGTTGCCATGGCCATTGCGGTCACGGCACTGCCGGCCACGGGGCTGCCGGTCCAGGCCGCCCCGCGCAAGGGCAAACAGGCGGAAACTTCCGGTATCTCTGGGGAGGCCCGAGAGTTGCGCGACAAGGGCATCGTCGAGTTGAACCTAAGCCGCTACGACGAGGCGGTGAAGCTGCTTGAGCAAGCGTACGAACTGTCGCGAGATCCGGCGATCCTGTTCGATCTCGTGCAGGCCCACCGACTCAACGGGAATCCCGACCGTGCTCTCGTCCTGTGCGCTTCGTTTCTGCGAACTGCGCCGGCCTTGACCCCGCGCAATCGCGAGCAGATCGAGCGGACTGTGTCTGAACTGAACATCATCGTTGAACAGATCCATATGCAGGGCAAAGACGGTCGAAGAGCCGTCGCGCCTTCGCCCAAGGTCGCGGTGAAGGAGAAGACGTCGGCCGTGGAGCCGCCGCCCGCCGCTGAAATCGAACCGCCTGCTGTGGCGGCCGTCGAGCCGCCACCAGAAAAGGAGAAGGAGGGCAAAACAGTTACCGCAGGGCCGCTGCCTGCAAGCGCGGCCAAGGAAGCCGGAACCACGGGGGCGGATCGCTCTGTCGAATTGCTCAAAGTCGAATCGACACCCGCGGAAGCCCAGCCGCGCCGGCCGTTCTACCGTTCGCCGTGGCTTTGGACGGCCGTAGGGCTTGTGGTGTCGGGTGTCGCCGCGTGGGTCGTCTATGACTCGACCAAGGATCCCGGTCCGCCGCGGACGTCTTGGGGCGCGCAGAGGGTATTCTAATGAGGGGCTTGCGCTTTCTAGCACTCGCGGCGGCCGCCGTCCTGGCACAGTCGTGCACACACAATTCCAATGTGATTGTCTACGTCGATTGCGATACCACCGCATTGAATCCAGCACTCGACATGACAAGCGTTCACGTCACCGTCACTAGCGGTGTCGACGTCCAGCAAACCTTCTTCCCGCCCAGCAACAGCGCGACCAGCGGCAGTATCCTTGAGTTCCCAGCCACTTTCGCCTTGGTCCTTCCTCCCAGCCGCAGTGGTGTGATCGCAGTGGATATCGAGGGATTGGATGAGCAATCGCAAGCCATCACCCATGGCTCGGCCACCAGCACGGTGCACGTGGGTGAGCGGACGAACATCTACATCACGCTCACTCCCGGGGGACTCACCTGCGGGGACGGAAATCTCGATCTCGGCGAAGGCTGCGACGACGGAAACCAGTTGAGCGGCGACGGATGCGATGCCGCCTGCCGGGTCGAGCCCGGCGCTCACCCCGGTGCCGATGCTGGGACGAGCCGTTTGGATGCACGGCCAAGTGGCGATGGCGGTGTGCAGGACGTGGTCACTGTGCTGGACGGCGGACCGGTCGCGCCTTTGTCTGGATCGGCATTTGTCAGCTTGGCCGCGGGCAATGGCTTTTCCTGTGCCGCACGCCACGATGGCTCACTCTACTGCTGGGGCGACAATTCGGAGAAGCAACTAGGCATCGCACAAGCCCAAAGCCCGCTCCTGGCACCGCGTCAGTTGGCGGGAAGCCGGTGGATGGCCACGACCACGGGCCAATACCATGCCTGCGCTGTTGACAGCAGCAACGTCGTGACATGCTGGGGCCGCGCGGATTCTGGACAACTGGGGAAAGTGGCGACCAATGGCCAGATCGTCCAAGTTACGGATGCAGACTGGGCCGTAGTGTCCGCGGGAGCGTACCACACGTGCGCGAGGAAGCTGGACAACAGCCTGTGGTGCTGGGGGCAGAATTTCAGCGGCCAGCTCGGCTTGGGTTTGAGTGCGCCGGACGAGTCGGATGTGCCCGCAAAGGTGTCGGACGATTTGACGTGGGCAGTGCTCAGCTCGGGATCGGGGCATGTTTGTGCAACGAGGAGCGACGGCACACTCTGGTGCTGGGGGTCGAACTCCAACGGACAAATCGGTGTGGGAACAACCATTACCGCGTTCGTTCCAACTCAGGTGACAGGTACTGGCTTTACATCTGTCGGCGCGGGCGCATCGCACACCTGTGCCACGCACGCCGACGGATCGCTTGCGTGCTGGGGGCTCAACGATAGTGGGCAATTGGGCGACGGCACCACCGCGCAACAGAGCATTCCCAATCCCGTAAACGGCAGCGATTGGGCGGTAGTCGGCGCGGGAGCCTCCCACAGTTGCGCCATCAAGACCGACGGGACGTTGTGGTGCTGGGGAAACAACTCGACTGGGCAGTTGGGTGACGGCACCATGTCTCCTCATCTCCTGCCCACCAAGGTCACCACCCCCGCCGGCCCCTGGTCCACGATTGCGCTCGGCAATGGCCACACCTGCGCCTCGCTGACGAGCGGTAGTCTTTATTGCTGGGGTGACAATTCCAAAGGTCAGCTCGGCGACGGCACGACCACCCAGCGCAGCAGGCCGATTCTCATCGGCGCCCAGTAAGGAAGGGGATGTCCATCTTCACGTCCAATCGAGGGCAATGCTTGTTTGCCCTCGCGGTTGCGGGTGTGGCTGCCTGCGGGAGCGGAGGCGGAACTCAATCGAAGCCGGACGCGCGTCCGGCGGCGTTCCGGGATGCGGAGATCTACAATAGCGATACTCCCATCCCAGACAACGATGCCCCAGAGCAGCTTCCGGATTGCCCGGCATCGTGCGACGACCAGAATCCATGCACCACCGATTCTTGCGATCCCGACACGCATCTGTGCAGAAACGATCCAGCGACCGATGGGACATCCTGTGTGGCCACCGACCCGTGCTCGCTCGAGGCAGCTTGCAAGGCGGGACTCTGCGTAGGTACTCGAACCAGAAATTGCTCATTGCCACCTGACCAGTGCCACGAGGAAGGGTACTGCGTGCCCACCACAGGGGTTTGCACGTATCCCAATTCGCTTGACCACAAGGTCTGCGACGACGGCAATCTATGCACCACTGGCGACCAATGCGTGGCCGGCGTGTGTCAGGCCGCACCGATTCAGTGCGGGGCGGGTGCCAGTTGCGATCCGAAGACAGGGCAGTGTCCAGGATTTCCGACTGCGACATGGGGGTTTGCTTTGGACCCCAGCGCCGAGACGAGCAACGCGCTCGATTCTTCCTACAGCGACATCGCCGTGTCGCCAACGGGATCTCTCTTCTTTGCGGCTGGCTTTGCCAACACGCTGGACCTCGGGGCCGGGCCTATGTCTACGACCAGCACAACCAGCTCGTCCAAAACGAGTTTCGACTATGACGCGTTCGTGGCTAGATTGGATCCTGCTACGGGTCGGGCTTTGTGGTCCAAGTCATTTGGAGACAGAGCTCGCCAGATCGGTTCTTCCATCGCGGCCAATGCCGACGACATCGTATTGATGTCCGGAGTTTTCTCGGGCCAGCTGGATCTGGGGGCAGCGCAAGGTGTAGATGCGAGTTCTCTCTCGTTCAACAACACTGGCTCGTTCGACAAGGCGTTCCTAGTGGCGCTGGATGGTCTGTCGGGCAAGGTGCTTTGGGGGCTGCCCGTCGATCTATCGAGTAGCAACGGTGCCGCGCACTCAAAAGTTACAGCCGATCCCAGCGACAGCAATTTCGTTCTTTGTGCGAGTCCGAACAAGTTGGTGACCGATCTGAGCCAGACTCACGCCGGTGGCCTCGGAGACGTCCTGATTGCCAAGCTGAGTGCACAAACCGGGAAGGTCTTGTGGGCAGGTCAATACGGCAGCGCTGGAGACGAATCATGTGATGCGGTTGCCGCTGACGGGAGGGGCAAGATCTACATCACGGGACGCCTTGGCAAGGGTAGTGCTCTGGATTTCGGAAATGGTGGAGTCGTACTCACTGGTCCGGCCGGGACGAATCAACAGGCGGTGTATGTTGCGCAAGTCGACAGCATGGATGGAACGATTGGTTGGCGGAAGGCATCTCAAAGCCAAGGCACGGCGACGGGCAAAGTCAAATCCAATGCCATAGTGTCCGATGGCAATTCCATTTGGATCGGCGGTAATTTAACCTACAGCGCTCTATTTGATAAGACCGTTCTCCCGAACCCTTCGACCACGGTCAACCCCGACGGGGGCAGCTTTTCGTCCGCGACCAAGACCGCCTGGGTCGTGGCTTTCGATGCGGCCTCGGGCACTTCGCTGTGGGGTTTGAACTGGGGCGCGAATTCGGAAGTCGCTGCCCTTGCTCTGAACTCAACGGGAGGTTTGGTGCTTGGTGGTAGCTATCAAAGCGGAATGGTCTTCGGCACAGTCGCTCTGGCCGATCCGCCAGGCTCTCCCGCGCCATTCGTGGCTAGGTTGACTGCAAAGACCGGCGAAGTGCAGGAGGCGCGCGGTTACGCAGCTGCCTCGTCAAGCACCAGCGCCTTCCTGGCTTTCGCCACAGACAAAGCGGGTACGGCTGGACAACGCGACGCAACCTACGCACTTGGGGTCTTGGGCGACTTCTCGTCAGGCATCGACTTGGGCTCTCCAGTGGGGCCGCTCCCACCGCTGGGCGTGGCAGGGGATGCTGGGGCGTTTTCTCAGACCTCCACATTGTTTTCCGTCAAGTTCAACCCCTGACTGTTGTCACCCAAGTGTTGCGCCGGGGTTGCGCAGTCGTGGCGAAACGCTCACACAAGAGACAGCGAAGTGTGAGCTAGAAGACGCCACGGTAGTTGCTCGATTGCTCAGACGCAGAGGATCATTCGATGAATCACAACCATACCTCCACCATTCGGCTCAATAGACTCGCTGTCTTCATCGGCCTCCTTAATATGTACGGGTTGGTCGGTTGCGGCAATGGAGCGGGCGACGCCCCTCCAGGCCCGTCCACGACCAAGCACGACGCTGCCGTCAGGCGCGACACCTCGACAGCAAGCGGCGGCACAGGTGGCACGACTGATATCGTCGGCACAGGTGGTAGTGCCGTTGTCGGTGGTAACAGCGGTTCCCTTGATGGTGGCGGCGCGGGTGGTTCGACGACGAGCGTCCCAGATGCGGCCCCCCCACGCGATGTTCCGCCGGACTTGGTCTCAGACAGCCCACGAGAAGCACCACCATTCCTTGATGTTGGCGGGATTGGAATCGAGGTTTCCAGCGGAGTCGACGCAATCGCCGACCTTGCGCGGGATCTGCCGCTTGTCAATCAAGATGGAGCTCCGCTCGATGCGTCCAGCGAGGGCCTTCGGGACGGGACTTTGGGCACGCAAGACTCGACCACTGACTCGGCGCCGGACCTTGGGTCCGACGTCGCGATGAATGGAGACCTGGGCCCAGACCTTACGCCGGATACCGCGCACCCCGACAGCGGGCCGGATGCCGCAGGGCCGACTTGCTCCAATCCAAGTTGGGCCAAAGAGTTTTCAATGCAGGTGCCAGGTTGGCTTTCCGGAGACAAGGACGGCAATCTCTTTGTTGCGAACGCCTTCTCCGACACGTTGGATCTTGGCGCTCCGGTTGGCACGATCACCGGCGCAGGCGACCTTGACGCCCTGATAGTTCGCCTGAATCCCGCGACTGGCAGCCCAGTTTGGGCGAGCCATTTTGGCGACGCCCAGCAGCAGAGCGCGGCGGGGGTGGCCGTTGACAAGTCAGGCCACGTGGGGTTCATCGGCGACTATCAGGGGGCAATCACCATCGGCAGCGGCACCAAACAGCCTTCTTCGAATTTGGGCCTCTGGCCGTATGCGTATGTTGGCGCCGTGCAGGCTGCCGATGGTTCGGGGCTCTGGGGAATCTCGGCGAACCTCAAGGTGGACCAGAATTCAAACGCGATCTTGTCAGCCATCGCCGCGAATCCCGGTTTCGACGACTTCGTAGTTTGCGGCTGGACCAATATCGCGGCGACGGATCTGGTTGCCGGCGCGGTCTCAGGCGGCGGCGGCGACATCGTGGTCGCCAAAATCAAGGGGAGTGATGGCACGATCCTTTGGTCGCGCCAGATTGGTGGCACCGGCGAACAGAACTGTACAGCGGCGGCGATCGACGACAGCGGCAACGTGGTGATCGCTGGCAACTACAACGGACAGTTCGATCTTGGCACGGGCGCCCTCAGCCCGGCGCCGGCGGCAAGCATCAGCCTTCCTTGGATCGCCAAGTTGAACGGGAGCGATGGAACCACCCTAGCAGTGACCAATGCTTCGCCTGCACCGACCGGGAGGACTAGCGGATATGTCTACAGCGTAGACACGGATTCTGCCGGCAACGTGGCCATCGCGGGTTCCTTCACCAACGCCATCACCTTTGGGACAACCACTCTCACCTCGGTGGGCCTGGCCGATGCCTACGTTGCGAAATTCGCGCCCTCGTTGACACTTGCATGGGCCAAGAACTGGGGTGATGCCAAGAACCAGTGGGCATACAGCGTTGCATTCGATTCCAACGGCGGACTGACGGTGGTTGGAAATTTCCTCAACACCATCAACATTGGCCCGGCCGGCGCCACCCTGACTGCTTCGTCGGATGCCGTGCTTGGAAGCGGTACGGATATCTTTATTGCTCGTCTGGACGGTGCGACCGGAAGCTCACTGTGCGCGCTTAGCTACGGCGATCCTAGCTCGCAAAGCGCAGCCAACGTGTTCGTGCCACGCCACGCGACCGGACCGACCAAAGACGCCACCTTTGGCTATGGCGGTCTCTACTTCAATTCCGTGCTGGACTTTGGGACGGCCAAACTGACCGCACCGCCCATTCCAGCAACGAGCTACTGGCTCGGCAGGTTCTGAGCGCAATCCGTTCGGCCTCTGACGGGATTCCCCCGGCCACTATGTGACAGTTCCGTTACAACGAGACGGCGGGTCTTCCGACCCGCCGTTCGTGTTTCACAGCCTTGGCCGCGGAAATTTCCAATGACATCGCCTGTCCAGGCGGGTTGCCAAGGAGGAATCGGTCTGCAAGGACTCCTCCTCGGTCTTTGTCTCCAGCGTAGACCGCCCGACTGGCCTTAAGGTTCCTCCTGCTGTGCCGATTTCTCTTACTGGAGGAATCGGAATGCAGCTTACCAACTCTATGATAGTAGTAGCCACTAGCTCGCGTGACAGTCGTGCCTTCGAGCTTGCGGCCGGCGCGCTCGCGAGCGTGCTTCTCCTTGGTTGTTCGGCAGAACCGGATGATGCCTTGAACGACAACGGTACGTCCCAGACGAGTGCTTCCGCGCTTCGTACCTCCGGTCCGACGAGTGCCTCGCCGCAGGTCCCACACACCACTCCGCCTCAAGGTCCGAAAGCGGGATCGGCGGAGGTAGTTGTTGTCTTCAACCACGCTCCGCAGGTCATCAACATCCTGTCCGACGTCGGCAGGTTGAACGCAGGCGATCATGCGCAGCTTCGCGCGATCGCGCGCGATCCTGACGGAGACAAGCTGACCTATGCCTGGAAGACCGAGTGCAATGGCAATTTTGACCATCCTTTGTCCCCAACCCCGGATTTCACGCTGGACACGGTTCCTGCTACTGGCTCATGTGATCTAGTGGTCACGGTCTCGGACGGCCACGGGGGCGAAGGTAGGGGCATTTTGACTATCAGCACCGCGCCGCCGCCACCCGTCGTGGTCGCCGATCCGCCCCAAGCATCGTGATGCAGATCGACCCGCGTCGGCTGTCTCGTTGCGGTGCCCGGCACCAGGGCCGTAACACTTCCGTCACACAGCCGTAGCATAGTTCTGACAGTCCGTTGTCGTTCGCGTTGGTACTGTCCGCGTGCCTCGAGGCATCTCGGGGTCAACGATGGAGGACCAAGAATGACAATAAAGCGCGGACTTTTGAGCCTCGTGGGTGCGGCCGGCATGGTGTCGGGTGTTGCTCATGCTCAGACGACACCCAATTGTAACGACACGACACTTTTTCCAAACCCTGTCTACTTGACCGGCAGCAGCGCCTTCGAGCCCATGCTGGCCAAGTTCTCCGTTGCCATCCAGAACGCAAACGTAGGCAAGTCCCCCAGCGAGCAACTCAGTATTGTCTATCTAACGTCGGCCTCGTGTGACGGCATCACCTCGGCCATCAGTTTGTCTGCGATGACGGGCACCGGACACTACTACGTGCCTGATCCAGCGGCCCTGGCGACCGGTGGCGCGCTGACAAAGAACTGCGCATTCGACGCCGCTGGAGTGAACCTGGGCATCAAGCCGAACATTGGCGTTTCGGACGTGCCCTACAACCTCTGCCCAGGCAGCGCGGCAACCCCGATGCCGGCGACGCTTGGCAACTGGAATGGCCCAGTTCAGTCCATGTTGATCGTGGTTCCGAAATCCAACGCCACAACGACCTCGATTTCGGCGGAGCAAGCCGCGGACATCTGGGGCTGTGGCGCCAATGGCGGAATCACACCCTACATCGACGAGACCGCGATCCAACAGCGCAGCGCCACTTCGGGTACGCAGATTCTCGTAGGTCGCGCCATTGGCGTCTCGCCAGGTGCGTTCAAGGGCAACCCAAATTCCGGTACGGGCGCCCTCATTACCAGCTTGGGGACAGTTTCCGACCCCATGAAAGCAATCGGTTTCGTCGCCGCCGATGCGTACCAATCGCCCGCCAACGCCGGCTTGATGAATGCTGTCGCCTTCCGGGCATTTTTTCAGACCAAGGCATACTACGCTGACTCGGATGCCACGTCGATCAACAAGCGCAACGTCCGCGACGGCCACTACGCCATCCAGGGCCCCTTGAATTTTTTCGCGCCCGTGACGGCCGGCCAACCCGCTCCCCTGGTGAAGAAGACGATCGACTTCATCTCGGGCGCGGTCGTCATCGACCCGGCCAAGCCAAACGGCTACATCGACATCGTGGCCAATGCTGGCGACGTCCCCACCTGCGCCATGACCGTGCAAATCTCCCCTGATAGCTTTGGGTACTTCGCGCCCTACAAGCCGCCAGTGGCATGCGGGTGCTACTTCGAATCCACGGTGACCAAGACCTCACCCGTCGGGTGCACCCCATGCGCCAGCAGCGCAACGTGTCCCGCGGGCACGACCTGCCAAACCGGGTTCTGCGAGAAGCAATAGCTAGAAGGAGACACGAACATGACATTTTTCAAGACAGCAGCAATTGTTTTCGGTCTCGCGATTCTAGGTGTTGCGTGCGGCGACAGCGGCAGCAACTCGCCCGATGTCCCTATCCTTGGCGGAAGCGGCGGAGCGGCCGGCAGCCATGCCGACGGACCCGTCGTTCCCGGAACGGGCGGGGCTATCGGTGCGGGTGGTGCCACGGTGTTGCTGGATAGCGGTGCGGGTGGGGCCGGCGGTGCGACGGTGGCGTTTGACAGCAGCGCGGGCGGATCAACTGGCACCGTGGATGCCGCGATCGTGGATAGTGCCGTCACCGAGGCAGGACGAAGCGAGGGTGGAGCTGGGGGAGCAATCGGCACGGTGGATGGCGCCGCCATCGATGGCGGCGGAACCCCAACCCCCGACAAGCCCACCCACGTAGCCATCATCAACGCGACGACGACATCGGTTGGACTGACCGTGGCAGGGCCGACCCCGGTTCCCTACACATCCTGCAGGTAACAAGATAAGGCGAGCAATCGGAACATGGCTTGGTCAACTCGAACGGATAGGTTGCAGTGATACGCCCAGGAAGTTTGCTATTCGGGTCGGCCATGATTTGCTTCTTCGCGGTTCCCAGGTCAGCCAAGGGCCAAGGCGAGGGTGAAGAGCATGTTCCGGTTGCTCCTGCCGATGTGGAAACACCGGCGGGGGCGGAACAGGCCAAGGAGGTCTCGGCGCTCCGCCAAGAGCTAATGGAGCAGAAAGCCGCCCTGGCCGCGATGCACGCGGAGTTTGAGGCCAAGGTGGCCAGCGAGGGTGCAAAGCGTGAGGCCGCAGTCGCGCAGGCAAAGTCCGAGGCCGTTGAGGAGAGCAAGAAGAGCAGTTTTTGGTCTCGTGGCCTCTTCCTTAGTGGCTACGCGCAAACGGACTTCGCGATCAGGCAAGCATCGAGCGATCAGCTCAATTCGTCGACCGGGGATCCGCTCAATCAGAATCGCTTTTCGCTGCGCCGGGCCCGCCTGGCGACGAGCTTGGACCGTGGCTACATCGCGGGTATTTTCGAACTGGATGCCAACACGGTGAACGGGCCGCAGGTCCGCCCCATACACTTCGAGAGCACGCTGCGCCTGCCACCTGCGCAACCCGGTCAACCATCTCTTGTGGCATTGACCGTGGGGTTGTTCAAGATTCCGTTTGGTTACGAAGTTCTGCAAGGTGATACCGAGCGGCTGTTTCTCGAACGCAGCGCCGTCATCCAGGAGTTCTTTCCCGGTGAGTTCGATTTGGGTGCCCGGTTGGCCGGCGGATGGCGCTTCGTTCGCTATGCCCTGGCGGTACAAAACGGCGAACCGGTCGGGGAGAAGACGTTCCCAATGCGTGACCCAAACAGTGCCAAGGACATCAGTGGCCGTCTGGGGATTGACTCTTCTCTGTCGGACCAGATTTCCGCGGCTGCCGGCTTCTCCGTACTTGCCGGGCAAGGTTTCCACAAGGGTCTAGCGCCGACGAAGACAGGAGTTGCATGGAATGACCGGGACGAGAACAACACCGTGGGCTTGACCGAGCTCATCGCTGTTCCAGCTAAGGCCGCAATTCCATCGCAGAATTTTGGCCGCAGCGCCTTGGGCGTGGATGCGCGCTTCACCTTGCGCACAGAGTCGCTGGGCGCCAGCGCGGTTTACGGGGAATTGGTGTGGGGGAAGAATCTTGGCCGCGGTTCGCGTTTCATTGCCGATCCTGTGGCCATGGGCCGTGACGTTCTTGGCTTTGGCTACAACCTGGCGGTGGTTCAGGACATCTGTAGCCATGTGCAGATAGGCATTCGCTACGACCACTACGATCCGGATCGCGATAGCACGGATCTGCAGGGCGCCAAACAGGTGCCTTCGAGTTTGGCCTACGATACGTGGGCCTTCGCGGCTGCGGTTCGAGTTCCAGGCGCCCGTTTGGTCGCCGAATTCGATTTGAACCGGAATCACAATGGCCGTGACAGCGCCGGATTCCCGACGAATCTGGCCGACAACGCATTCACCCTGCGCGCTGAGGTGTCCTTTTAATGCGCATCGAATTTGCTGCGGCCTTGGTGCTTGTCGTTGGGTGTGGTGGAGCAAGCGCCGACAGTGGAATCAATGCGGCTTTCCGCATTGAAAACGCACAGTATATTCCGGGTGAAATCGATACCACCTCACCTGACGGCGATACGACTGATGCACTGCTGCCGATGGTCCACACGGTCACGACCATCAACGGCACCATTGTGCCAGGCACGACCGGTCACACTCTAGCCGGTACGCTCGGGCCAGGCAGCACCGCCGTGCTCATCGGCCTGAGCGGGGACATCGGGCATTGGGTGGTACCAGTGAGTACCGTTGACCAGCAAACGCCGGGTGATTTCGCCTTCTCAGCCAAGGCGACGTTTGGCTACAACCTTCCGCCACCGCCGCTGAAGATCGTTCTGCGGGCAACCAATCGGGCGGGAGAGATGGGGCCGTCCAATACCCAGATCTTCGGCTTGGTCAAGCCGCCCGCTCCAGGCGCCATGGTGGTGTCTCTTGAGTGGGACACTGAGGCGGATCTGGATCTTCACGTGCAACTGCCGACCCAGGGCGCTGACGGCGGCTTTCGGGAAATCTCCACGCGGAAACTCACATCGCTCGTGCCCCCTGCGCCCGGCGATCCTGGGCCAACGCCCGAGGACATCCAAAATGCGGCCTACCTGGACATGGACTCGAATGCCCAGTGTGTGATTGACGGTCGGCGCAATGAGAATGTCATTTGGCCGATCACGCCAGAGACTGGCCTCTACGTGGTGCGCGTGGATACCTTCTCGATGTGTGGAGAAGTCGCCGCGAATTGGCGGGTTCGGGTCTTCATCAATGGCGACGAACAAACAGCGCTTGGCGGAACCGGACAATCCATGGATGTAGACACGCGATTTTCGCATGGAACCGGCGCCGGCGTGCAGGCTGCGAGTTTTGATTACCAACCGTGAAGAACTCTTGAGAAAGGCATTGCTATGTTGATGCAAAAGCTAGTTTTCGTTGCCCAGACGGGCGCTTCCATGGTCCTTTACATCTTGATAGGTCTGTCAATTCTATCGGTGGGTGTTGTGATCGAGCGGTGGTGGTATTTTCGCAAACGCAAACTCGATTTTGCCAAGACCTCGGCTGATCTCGAGAAATTTCTTCGTGCCGGTGACCTTGCGGGTGCGCGGAAGGATCTCGGCAAGAGTCTGACAGTCGAGGCCGAGTGCGTGCGGGACGCGTTGGCCTGGTTCGATGAAGGTATCGAGGCTGTGCAGGAAATCCTGATGAAGGGCATTCGGCAACGCCGCAAGGTGTTCGAAAGCGGGTTGCTGTTCTTGGGAACGCTTGGGAACAACGCACCCTTCATCGGGTTGTTCGGCACAGTCCTCGGCGTCGTATCTGCATTCAAAGAGCTGGGTGCGGCCCAGGGAGCGATGTCAGCGGGTGGTGGCGGCATGAACAATGTCATGGGTGGCATCGCCGAAGCCTTGATCGCGACGGCCATCGGTATCTTGGTCGCTATTCCGGCGGTCGTGGCCTACAACATTTTCCAAAAGAAGGGTGCGGACATCGAGGAGAACACTGCGGCCCTTGGTAACGTGATCGTGGCCTCGCTGAAGGCGCGTACGCCCAAGACCGCCTCGCGCAAGGAAGAGGGCTCGGGTCGCACGACGCGAAACCAGCGCAAAGAGGACAAGGTAGAGAAAGAGAAGGCGATTGAAGAGGTCGCCCAGAAAGCGGCCCATCACGCGGAGGCGAGCGCGTAAATGGCCGGCACGATGGCAACAGGCGGACGCGTAAAAACCATTTCCGCAATCAATGTGACACCCATGGTGGACATCATGCTGGTGTTGCTGGTCATTCTCATGGTCGCCTCGACGTATATCGTCGCACAGACCCTGAAGGTGGCTCTGCCCAAGGCACACGCCACTGACGGCACGGCGGACAAGCCCAACACTGTGCAGTTAATGAAGAGTGGCGACATGCGTTGGAATGAGCAGCCAGTGGCGAAACCCGAGCTGGAAGTCAAATTGAAGGAAGCCATTGCGGCCGAGCCCGAGATGAGTCTGGTCGTGAGTGCGGACAAAGAAGCTATGCACGGGAACGTCGTCGAGGTCATGGACATGGCCAAACGCGCTGGAATTACCAAGTTCGCCATCAACGTTATGCAAGTCGGGGGCGAATAGCCTAGGTCAATCGCGCACCTTCCTCTTTGAGGTCTTGTCGTGAAGCGAAGCACTGTCATAGCGTCGGTCATCATCCACGGTGGGCTGGCTCTTGCGCTCTTTGGGGCCGCGCAGAAGCGTGTTCACGGCAAGACGGTGTTTGTTCAGATGGCCGAGGAGGCGCGCAAGAAGCCCAAGCCGATCGAGAAGGAGGCCAAGAAGACGCCTCCCAAGCCCAAGATCGCGCCACCACCGACAAAGGTTGCGACGGCGGCTCCGGTGCACACCGCGCCGGTTCGGGCCGCTCCGGTACAGGCAGCACCCGTGGCCACGGCTATCGAGATGAGCAACGACGAGCCCATCAATGCCGGCGATATCGTGATCCCGGTGGCCAAGGCCGCGGCAGTGGCGCCGGTCAAAGTGGCGTCGATGGATGACGGTCCCAGGCGGCGCAGAATTCGAGAAACCGGCGGAACGGCTGGACCGAGCGGTCCGGCGCTCCCAGGAGACATCACCTGTCACGAAGATCCGACCAAGCCCGAGCCGGTCTATAAGAAGGACATCGAGTACACGGCCAGCGCGCGCGCCGAGGGCATAGAGGGCAAGCTCAAGTTAAAACTAACTGTCGGAGCCGACGGACAGGTTATCAATGTGGAAGTGCTGTCAGCCGTGGCGCCCGAACTCGACGCGGCCGCGGTGGCGGCGGTCAAATTGTGGCGGTTCAAGCCAGCCATGTTGTGCGGCAAGGCAGTCTCAGGAGGCGTCTACATCGTCGCCCGGCGTTTCGAGTTGGGTGACTAGTGGTCGGCGGCAAACGTCTCAAGACGGCCTATTGCTTGGCTGCCTTCGCTTTCGCTCTGTCCGGCGTGGCCCGCGCGCAGGGAGAGGAGCCTGCGGTTTTGGACAAGAATCCGAAGTTGGTTCATTTCGTCCAAGCCGATTATCCCAAGGACAAGCACGAAGCAGGGATCACCGCGCACGTTCTGATGTCCATCGAGATATCCGAGGAAGGCAAGGTCGGGGAGGTGGAGGTGGTGGAGAGTGGTGGCCAGGATTTCGACGCGGCGGCGGTGGCGGCGGCCAAGCAATTCGTGTTCGAGCCGGCCGAGTCGGGTGGGCAGCCTATCCCGGTGAAGATCACCTACCGCTATGACTTCACCATCGAGACCAAATTGGTGAAGACCGGTCCGCAAGTGAATTTCGACGGCGTGGTGCTCGACAGGTTCACGAAGTTGCCCCTGGCCAACGTGGAGATTCGCCTGGTGGATCTGGATGTCTCCGCGCGCACCGACGACGACGGCGCCTTTGCCTTCATGGACGTGCCAACGGGCGCGCACAAGGTGGAGATCCGACACCCTCGGCTGGTCACGGTACTGACTGAGGAGACGATCAAGCCCGAGCAGAAGCGGTCGCTCAAATACTATGTGGAGGAGAAGGAGGCAGACGCGGACGAGGAGGTCGTGGTGCGAGCGGCACGCATCAAGAAAGAGGCGGTCGAGACGCGCATTCGCACCGAGGAGGCACGGCGAGTTCCGGGTACCCAAGGCGACACGTTAAAGGTCGTGCAGAATCTTCCCGGCGTGGCGCGGGCCAGCTTCGGCTCGGGGGAATTGGTGGTGTGGGGCTCCTCGGCCAAGGAAACCCGGGTCACCATTGATGGCGTCGAGATTCCCGCACTCTATCACATGGGTGGCTTGCGCTCGACCGTCCATTCGGATCTCGTGCGTTCCATCGATCTTTCTCCTGGAGCCTACGGTGCCGAGAACGGACGTGGGCTGGGAGGCTTGGTGCGCGTCGAGCTGGCGCCGCTTTCGACCACGCCGGGCGTCCACGGATCCATCGCGGCCGACGTCATCGATACCGCGGTCGCCGTGCAGGCAGCCGCAAACAAGGATCTTCGCTTTGCGCTGGCTGGCCGTTGGAGCTATCTCGACCGCCTACTGCCGCTGGTCTCGTCCTCCGACATTGGCGACTTCTTCCCGATTCCCAAGAGCTTCGACACGCAGGCGCGCGCGGCGCTGGCCTTGCGCAAGGACGAGGAAATAGCCGCCACCGTCCTGGCATCCTCGGATACCCTTCGGCGCACTATTCCGGCAGCGAGCGCGCAATCGAATCGCGCGCAGGATAATTCGCTGAATTTTCAGCGCATCTTTGTCGCCTATTCCCGTTTATTCGAAGATGGATCCAGTGTGCGTCTGACGCCGTCGTTCGGGCGTGACTTGAACAAGCAAGTCATGACCATCGGTACCGTCAGCACACTGCTAGAGAACAAGACTTGGCAATACGCCCTGCGCGGAAGCTATCGCCGCAAGGTCAATCCGCGATTGACGCTTCTCTTGGGCCTGGACGCTCAAGGCCGGCGCAGCCAGGTGACCCGCGACGGCCTCGCGGATCAGCCGCCGCGCGAAGGCGATATCGTGGTGTTCGGTCAGGCGCCGGGATCCGCGGTGAACGTGGATACGTGGAAAGTCAACGAACTCAACGTCGCTCCATTCCTGATCGGGGATCTTTCCTTTGGCAAGTTGTCGCTGACGCCTGGGCTGCGCTTCGAGCCCACCTGGATCGATGGCGATCGCCTACGGCCGCGCAATCCTTATCGGCCCGAGCCTGGCTATTCGGAACTGGCCCTGCCGCAGAACCCGGGCGGCATCCCCGTGGTCCGCTACCTGCCTAATCCGCGCGTGCAGGCCGCGTATCGCGCACACCCGAGGCTGACCTTAACGGCAGGTGCGGGTATCTATGGGCAGCCACCCGATCCGGATGACATGTCGGCCGTGTTCGGCAATCCCACCATTGTTTTCCAGCGTGCCATTCACTTGACCGGGGGCTTCGCCTTCAAGGTCCGGCCCACGCTGTCGTTCGAGGCTGTAGGTTTCTACAAGTATTTGTCGGATATGGTTTCCCGCAGTGAATCGATATCCCCGCCCGTTGGGCAGGCCCTGACCCAGGATGGAGCCGGGCGCGTGCGCGGGGTGCAGGTACTTCTGCGCCAGCAACTGTTCCACGGATTCTTTGGTTGGGTCACCTATACGCTGATGCGCAGCGAGCGCCGCGATCACCAGGATCTGACCTATCGATTGTTCGATCAGGACCAAACCCATGTTCTAGGTTTGCTCGCCAGCCTCGATTTGGGGCACGGTTTCGAAGTGGGCGGGCGCTTCCGCTTCGCCACGGGTATGCCACGAACGCCAGTCGTTGGCGCCTATTTCAACGAATCCACGGGCTCCTACGAGCCCATCTTCGGCGCTCACAACAGCATTCGCGTTCCCAACTTCTACCAATTGGATTTGCGCGCCGAGAAATCGTTCACCTTGCAACGATACAAGGCCAGCGTGTTCGTGGACATGCAGAACATCACAAATCGCAGCAATCCCGAGGAAATTGTCTACAGCGAGGACTATCGGCAGCGAAACTACATCACGGGATTGCCCATCCTGGCCGTGGGCGGCGCACGGTTGGAGTTCTAGGAGGCAAGCGATGCAAAGAACGTCATCGATCCTCTTCTTCGTCGCGCTGGCCGCCCTGGGCTGCAAACCGGCCGTGGGCCGCGCGCCTTCGCTCATCGTGGGACCGGAAATTCTCGCGGTTCGCGGCGATCCCGCCGAGGTCTCGCCCGGTGTGGATGTGAGCTACCAGTTTCTCATGGCCTCGACGACGGGGACGGTGACCGACGCGCAGGGTACCTGGGACATCTGCACGCAACCGAAACCTCCGTCGGAAAGCAATTCCGTTGCCTCGGCGTGCGTGAGCGCACCACCAGGAACCGACGTCGGCGCCACGTTCACCGCTGCGGCCCCTCCGGACGCCTGCAGCCTTTTCGGACCCAACGCTCCGGCCGCGAAGGCCGGCCAGCCGCCCTTCCGGCCCCGCGATCCCGACATCACGGGCGGCTACTACGTTCCAGTGCGCTTGCTTGTCGACGACGGGGCCGGCAACCCGCTCATGGCATTCGACTTCGAACGGGTCTTCTGCGGCCTGGGCGGAGCGCCCTTGGCCGCGATTCAGGACTACAATACGCGCTACAAGAAGAACACCAATCCGACCCTGGAAGGCTTGGCCATCGTCGCAGCGGACGGAACACGCACCGACATCCTGGCCAGCTCGGGAACGGTGACTGGCGGATCCGCGGTCGCACTGGTGGCCTCGGCCAGCCCGGACTCGGCCGAAACCTTTCCTGTGTACGACTCAGTTGCGCAAGTTCTGAACGACCAGGTGGAAACCCTCAGCGTGTCGTGGTTCGCCAGCGACGGGAAATTCAAGGATGACCGGATTGATGCCGATCCCGCGACTTTGGAGGCGAACAACACCTGGACCGCGCCACAAGTCACAGCCGACGAAAACATTCCCCTGTGGGTAGTCTTGCGCGACACCCGCGGCGGCGTGGCATTTGCGTCGACCTCGCTCAACGTGGTTCCCTAGTCTTCCTTGCCCTGAGCGTCTTGAGTGTGCCGCCCAATCAGTATTGCTAGGTACAACAGCAAGCCCATTGCGGATAGAAAAAGCGCCAGGCGAAATCCTGGCGTGTGGTATTCGAGCTCAAGGCGATGGGAGCCCGCAGTCAGCGGAACGGCTCGCAGGAGGAGATTCGCGCGAAGGACCGGCGCGGGCTTTCCATCGACCCGAGCGCTCCAGCCTGGCGCGAATTGTTCGACAAACACCGCCACGGTGGCGGACCTTGGTGAACACGAGGCCAGGATGCGCGTGTTGGAGTAGCTTTCGAGCGTGCATGGTTCCGGTTCGGCGACTTCGCCAGTTGGCGTGGACGAAGTTGCCGCGGCCGTGAGCAAAAGGACCTGCCTGCCCGAGACCACTGATTCGTCGAGTAGATGGAGAATCGCTTCGTGCGGCGAGAGGTTTTGTACCTGCCGGGGAAGATAGACTCGAGGTTGCACCCTGCCCAAGCGCAGAACGCTTCCGTTGGGCAACGGTCGCGAGAGAGTGGTCACAGCCGTGGTGTTGCCCAATTCGTTGGCGCTTTCATTGGTCACGAAGGCGTAGGACACGGAAAGTAGCCTAAGCAGACGCCCAAGATCCGCGAAGGTTCTTGGACCAAGCTGAGACAGAAGGTCCGGGATGGCCGAGGCATAGCCCGGCACGACGGCAAGTCCAAAGACGTTCAAGGTATTGGGGGTGAGTGCTAGAAAAGCACGTTCTTGACTGTCCTGCCACGTAGCCGTCGGACCGAGAGGCGCGGCGGCTTCCTCCAAGTTGGGCTCGCGGTAGACGCGTGGCGGAACCGGACTGACGCCGCTATCTTCCAAAATGGAAGTAGCTGCTGGCGGAACGTGGGTCAAGAGCTTCGCTGAACCGAACCCAGTCAGGTGTTCGGATCTCGTGCCGAGGTCCATCACAATCAGCGCCACAATGGCCGCGCTCGCAGCGCGAGGTCTCCGGCGAAGCAACTTGAGAGCACCTATCAACAAGACTAGGGTGATCGCGCCGCGCAACCCCGCCGTGCGTGCAGCGGAAACCAGCGGAAGGGGAAGGAATACCGACGCCACCACCGAGAGCATAGCGAGGCCAAGGCCGAAAAGGAGCAGACGGCGCAAGCCTGGCCTGTCGTCAATCGCGAGCAAATGGCTTGCGCCCAAGCCCGACAGCGGAGCCAAGGCGGCGACGACCAGAACTACGTATTTCTCGGGCGAGTGCATGTGGGCGAATGGGAAAAGGACAGCTCGCCATAATTGATGAACGGGCGTGTATCTGCCGAATGCCACAAAAAGAGCCAACACGGAAAACCCAGCCAAAACGATTTGCAGTCGACGCCGGCGCAGACCGATGAGTGGTAGCGCGACCGAGGCGACGCCGAGGTACGAGCTGAAGAAGAGGGGCGCGCCACCCGCCGCGGGCTCGCCGACCCATCGGCCGGCGGGATACTCGCCTGTGGGATCGCCAAGGGCTCCCGGTGCAACCATCTCCAGGGCGCGCAAAGGGTGATGAGAATAGAGCTCGCCGGCCACCCGATCGAAAGGTTGTGCACGCTCGGTGTTCCTCAAGAGCAGAACAGGTGGCAGCCACGACACTGCTGCGATCGTCACGGCGATAAGCCAAGCTGCGCCGGCTCGCGCTGCTGTTGCGAAAAAGGAGGGCGCAAATCGGATCTCCTTCGCCGCGGCCAGCACCACCACGGCCGCGAAGAGCGCCGCCATGGCGCTGACGAATAGCTCTCCGACAAGAAGTGACATCGCCTTAGGCCACACAGCGCTGGCCAGTGGCTGACGGCCTTCCTTGCGCGCGAGAGCCAAGAAGCCACGGGCGACCCATGGAATCCATGCGTGCCCGAGCAAGAGCGGCCCGATCATCCATGCCGAGGTCGTGTGACCAGAAAGGGCCCATGTCAGGCCGGCCACGGTTGCGCCGAAAGAAGCGGCACCCAGTTTGCGCGCCAATAGCGCCATGCCCAAGCCACCCCAGACGAGATGGGAGAAGCTGAGCCAGGTGGCCAGATGGGCCACGAGCCCATCTGGCACAAGCAGGAGCAGCCAGTGCGGCGGATAGAATAGGGCGTACTGCGGATCGGCGAGGACCGGAAACCCGAGACCCTGGTATGGGTTCCAGGCGGCGGATTGACCGGAAAGCAGCGCTTGTCGCACAAACCAGCGTGCCGGGAAGACCCACAGCGCGCTGTCGCGATGAAGGACGATCTGGCCGAGCAGCAAGGGCCAGTAGGCGAGAGCCACCGCGACCGCGATCACAAGGACTGGAAAGAAGGAGGATGCGCGTGGGCTCCAAGTCGGCGTTGACAAAGACGCGGCGTCGTCGGGTGGGAAGGAAGCGACCATGGACGGCGAATGTAGCAAGAGCTCGGTCGGCATGGCTACGTCGCAAAAGCCGCAAGCTGTCGATGTTTGACAATCGAATCTCTTGCGCCATCACAGCCCATTCGTTGGTGTCCATGACGATAGACTGCCGTGACGGTGACGTAACGAATTGGGCACACAACCGTAACGAATCACTTCACACCAGAATGCTTCTGAACTTATTGGGTTGAGCCCTCCTAGTCGCACGAAATGATGAATTCCCGAGAGGCGACGCTAGCTATTCGGCGGACGAATCGTCCACTCGAACTTCTGGAATCCTTGCGAAATAGCGAAGAACAGCACTGCAAATTCGACGGCGCGCGTTTAGCTCATTGCCGCGGATTGGTAGGGGGTACGTTGCAAAATCGTTCCCGAGTGGTGACCCCCAAGCGCTTGCACATCCGCTATTTAGAAGACCCGAAAGGAAGACCGGGAAGCATCGCACGGGAATGGAAGACAGAACCCATCCGCAAAACCCATCCGCAAACAGTTCGATTGACCGTTTTTAGGAGGAAGATCATGAAAAAGACAACGAGAACAATTTTCAAGACGACGCTGGCGACCTCGCTGGCCGTCGTCGCCACTGGGAGCACAGCGGCCATGGCCGTTGGGCCGTTCACCTTCGTTGGTTCCGACACCTTGACCGAGGTGGTAAGGGATTCCATCGCACAGTGTCCCGCCACTGGAACCTGCACCGCCGGCGCGCTCGTCTACAACAATACCGGTTCCGGGGCTGCCGAGACGGCCCTGTTGGCAGCCGTGCCATCGCAGCGTATCGCCCCCATGTCGAGAAACTTCAAGGCATCGGTGCTGACCGCTAACCCCAATTGGACTCCCCAGCAGCAGAACATCATCGGTCTTGACGCTACGGTTGTGACCGAGAAGAATGCGGCCGGCGGCTACACCAGGTGTCCAAATCTCGCCGCTGCCCTTGATCCCGCGCTTCCCGGTCACGCCCAGGTCAATACTTTGATTGGCCTCGTGCTCGGTGGCAAGGATGGTCTTGGCGATACCAAGAGCTGCTCGGACCCGGCTCGTTTGACCGCTGTCGACACCCTGGCCGGATGCTTTGGTGGCATCTCCTTCATCGACCACTTCTACCGCCGCGATGACCGCTCGGGCACCGCGGACACGATGAAAGAGAAGTTCCGCATTCAGCGCTTCTGCAACGGTCGCGGGCCTGGCTTGGTCGCAAACCTGGACAACAACATGGCCAACGACGACGTGGATCCCATCCGCCATGGCTGCGTTCCCGCGGATTCCACCCATGCCAAGACCGTGTGCACCCTGTATCCAGCGACTACGGTGTGTAGCGATACGCCGACCGCGCCCGGCTGTACCCAGGGTCTGGTCGTTTCCCTATCCCAAGCCGATCCTGGCATGCCCGACATCACGACCTCGATCGCAAGGCGCGTGAAGAACGACTTCAACAATCAAACGCTCGGCTTCGCCGGTCGTGAAGCATCCCGCCAGGACAGCAACTGGCCGATCAATCTCAATGGTATTTCGCCAACCAACCTCGCCATCCGCACTGCCGCCTACCTGACGGCGCGACGTCTCTTCGTCAACTTCAGCGACATTCCGGTGGGTACCGGCCGTGGTGGTGGTCGCACGCAAGCTGATATCGATCAGGACACCGAGGAAACGGCCCTGTACACCTGGATGACCGACCCGGTTCTTGGCGGTCGCTTCAACGTCGATCCAATCCTGACCGCTCACGGATTCCTCCCCTGCACGGACAACTTCTCGGATCCCTCCGGGCCGAGCAACCTTTGCTCCTCCGCGCTTCCTCCGCCAGCCGCGGAAACCACCCCGAAGCAGTGCATTCCGCCGGGTGTGACCGGCAATGCCGCCGACATCTGCTGCTCGACCGGTCTGGTCAGTCCGGCGTCGCCCGGCACGTGCCCGGCCTATGCCTGCGTGGCATCCGGCTCCGTGTGCATCGGGACTGGCATTGGCAACTGCTGCGCCGGTACCTGCACGGACCAGGGCAGCGGCTACTCCACCTGTACCCCGTAGAACATTCCTTCACCCACAGTTAAAGGCGAAATCCGAACAATCAACGATGCGAATACTCCGACGAATGACGAAGGCGCACTGGCTGGGAATAGCCTTGGGCGTGGTATTGGGAGTGGTGGTACTGAACGTGATTGCGCCCAGGCTGCCGGTATGGTTGGGGATGGTGAAAAAGAAACCGCCCGTGCCCTTCGTCATCAACGCCGACTTCTGATCAGGCGCCCTTGAGGCGCAAACAGTGAACGCAACCACCCTGTAACCAGCGGTGCATGTCCAATGCAGTGTTTGAACAAACAACAAGCAAAAGATCGCTCGATGAACTCAAGAAAAGGATTCAAGGAGGCTACCATGGGTAAACGACATCTTACATTGATAATGGGAGCGGCTGCTCTTGCCGTATCCGTGTTCGGCGCAGGCTGTTCGCGGAAATCAGAAACCTCGGGTGAAGGCGCCGCGCGCATCGCGGCCATCAACCTGGCCTACAGTGATACCACCAGCGTGATGGTGGTCATTGAGCCAGATGCTTCCGGCCCCAATCCGGCCGTTATTCCCAAGCCGATCAAGGTTCCCTTGGGCAAGAAGACGACTGGCAATGACTGGAGCACGACCGCGCAGGGGATCCCGGCCGGCAATGTCAAGTACACGGGCACTGCCTACCAGGGCACCACGTCGATCTTCACTGGGTCGGTGCTTGGCGTGATCACGGCCGGCAATACCGCCAACGTGACGCTGAACTTGTTCCAGACGACGCCGAATGCGTTCGCCAACAACGCGCCTGTCATCGACGCACTCCAGATCGGAACGACTTCGGCCACGCCTTCGCAGGTTGTTGCCGTCAACGTCGTGGCCCATGATCCTGATGCGGCCGACACGCTGACCTACGCCTGGACCGCGACCTGCGGCACCTTCGCGGCGGCGGCATCGGCCTCGACCACGTGGACCGCGCCCGCCTCGACCTCGGCGCCCTGCGTGCTGACGGTCACCGTGACGGACAACCACGGCGCGGCCAACACGGCCACGGCGTCGATCAGCGTTTCGTCCAGCAACAAGGGCGGAGTCGCCATTACGGTTGCTCCCGACCTGGCTCCGGTCATCACTGGCATCAGCGTGAACGTGACCAACGGCATGCCACCGGTCGCCTCTGCTTTCGTCACTGGCAGCACCGCGAATCTCAGTGTGTTGGCCACCGACGACGGCTCGATTGCTAGCTACGCGTGGATCGTGAATTCGCAGTGCACGGGCAGCTTCTCGAACGCCGCCATCTCGAACCCTGCCTTCACGGTCACAGCCGCCGCGGGCTGGGGCTGCGCCTTCACCGTGGTCGTGACCGACGACAAGGGGCAGTCGACCGTTGGCACGCTTACGATGGCCGTGGTGCCCGCCGCTGGTTCGTCCGTGGCAGCGCCCGTGATCGAGGTCTACTCGAACTCGAGCGACAGCGTGGCTCCGGGACAGACCATCTCCTTCTTCGTGGTCGCCGACCAGGTCGCCCACGACGCGCTGACGTTCTCGTGGACCGGCAACCCGGGCAGCGCTCCAGGCTACTCGCAGACCGACAGCACCGACCCCGCTACCGCTTCGCCCTCCAGCGCGGTCGTCTATGTTGCGCCAGCAGATCTCGGCGCTCCGTCGAGCCCCGTGGTCATCACCGTCACCGTGACCGACACGGTCAACAACCTGGTTGCGACGCACGTCTGGAATTTGCCCAAGGCCAACGACCCGTGCGCCAACAACGCGCCGACGACCACGTCGTGCGACGACGGCAATGCCTGCACCCAGTCCGACCATTGCGATGGCGCCGGCCATTGCGTGGGCGCGAACCCGGTGGTCTGCACGGCCTCGGATGCTTGCCACTCGGTGGGTGCCTGTAACACGGCGACCGGAGTCTGCACCAACCCGAACGCTCCCGCCGGCACCACTTGCAGCGACGGCAATGCTTGCACGACCAACGACATCTGCAACGGCCTCGGCACCTGCTCGGCTGGCGCGCCCGTGATCTGCACAGCCACCGCTTGCAATACGCCCGGGACCTGCGACTCGGCCACTGGCCAGTGCTCGGCCCAGACGCCCGCTGCGAACGGCACGGTCTGCAGCGACAACAATGCTTGCACTCAGACCGACACCTGCCAGGCTGGCGCCTGCGTGGGTGGCAACGCGGTGGTTTGCTCGACGACGCTTGCTTGCCACACGGCCGGCACCTGCGTGCCCGCGACGGGTGTCTGCTCGCCCGCGGTCCCAGTTGCCGACGGCACGCTCTGCGACGACGGGAACTTCTGCACCAGCAACGATGCCTGCACCAACGGCGTTTGCGTTGGTCCGAACCCGACCTGCGTGGCGCCACTCGTCTGCAACGCCGCCATCCCGGCCTGCGTTGGTCCTGTTTGCGCGCAGCCGAGCGACAAGGCCAAGGACTGGGGAACCAACACCAAGACCCTCTTCCTTGCCTCGGATGGCAGTGGAAACATGTACGCCGCAGGTGCCTTGACTGCTAGCTTCGACTTCGGCGCCGGCGCCAAGGCCGAAGGTGGCGACTTCGACGTGTTCGTCAACAAGGTGGATCCGGCCACTGGCCTTGCCTTGTGGACCCAGGACTTCGGCGACTCGGCCCCGCAAACGGGCCTCGGTGTAGCGGCCTCGTCGGCTTCGATCGGCGTGATCGGCAACTACGTTGGCTCCATGAACGCGGGCACCGCCCTTCCGACCAACACGCTCCCCAACCCGGTCGGCTTCGTTCTCGGCCTCAACGCCGGCACTGGCGCGCCCATGTGGGGCAAGAAGGTTGACCTGGCTGGTGGCGACTTCGCTGGCGTCAGCAGCAACCCGGGCATTGGCTCGTTCTTCGTCTGTGGAACCTTCGGCATCGCCGGCGCTGCTGCCGGTGCAGCCGGCCCCGTGGACCTGGTGCCGGCCTCGACCGGCTTCGGTGGCAAGGACGTCGTGGTTGCCAAGATCGACGCCACGACGGGTGCGGTCCTGTGGGCCAAGAACTTCGGTGGCACGGGCGACGAGGTCTGCACTGCCGTGACCAGCGACGACGCTGGCGCCAACGTGTACATCCTGGGAACCTACTCGAACGACGCGCTCAACTTCGGCACGGGTGCCTTCCCGCTCGCGGCTGCCAACCAGGCTCGCATCTATGTCGCCAAGTTCGACGGCGCCACGGGCACGACCCTGGCCGCTTCGGCCTTCGGCACCACGGGCCGCCAGGTTCCGACCTCACTCGTTGCCGATGCCTCGGGCAACGTCATTCTCGGCGGTGCGTTCCTCACCTCCATCACCTTCGGGTCTTTCACCGTCACTTCGGAAGGCAACACCGACGCCTTCGTGGCCAAGCTCAATGCCAGCCTGGTTCCGCAGTGGGCGCAGAGGTTCGGCGGCGGAAATCAGCCGCAGAGCATCCGCTCCATGGCGACGGACTCGGCCGGCCACATCTTCGCGGTGGGCTTGTTCTCCGGCTCGATCAACATCGGCACGGGTGGAGCGGCGGTTGCCTCGGCGGGTGCCACCGATGCCTTCACCTTGAAGCTGGATGCGCAGGGTAACCTGGGCTGCGGCGCAGCCTACGGGGACGCCGCCGGTCAAGAAGCCGACGCGGTCACCGTGGCTCGCTTCGGCACTGGCGCGGACAAGGCCATGTTCGCTGGTACCTACCAAGGCGCCATGGCGCTCGGGCCGTCGCTCCTGAACACGGGCTCGTCGGCGGTTACCGACGCCTACATCGCCCCGTTCAGCCCGAACAGCTTCTAGTTCGCGGTTGACGGTCAAGCGTTCGGTGGCTGGCGCCGGACGCTTGCAGAGTTAGCCAGCTAAGAAGGGATCGCTCGCGATGCAAAGTGGGCGGTCCCTTTTTGCGTTGTGACTCACGGACTCAAGTGCACATGACTGAAGCGATCGCGCGTTCCCGTGAACACCATCAAGCGGCCAATGACACCGAAGTTCGTGCAAGGCAGCTTGCGCACAATCCGTTGAACTGCCGGTGCGAAGTAGTTGCCAAACCGTCGCTTGAGGCATCGCGATGCTCCTGAATAGACTACGCCCGCAATCGACCCAAGAACCGACCGAAGGAGGCTACCATGGGCAAACGACATCTTACATTGACGATGGGAGCGGCTGTTCTGGCCGCGTCCGTGTTCGGCGCAGGCTGTTCGCGGAAATCAGAAACCTCAGGCGAAGGCGCCGCGCGCATTTCGGCCATTAACCTGGCGTATAGCGATACCACCAGCGTTGTGGTGCAGATCGAATCAGATCTTTCGGGCCCCAATCCGGCGAGCATTCAAAAGCCGATCAAGGTTCCTTTGGGTCAGAAGGTGACCGGCAATAACTGGAGCACGACGGCGCAGGGGATCCCGGCCGGTAACGTCAAGTACACGGGTACCGCCTATCAGGGCACCACGTCGATCTTCACCGGCTCGGTGCTGGGCGTGATCACGGCCGGCCAAACCGCCAGCGTGACGCTGAACCTGTTCCAGACGACGCCGAATGCATTCGCCAACAACGCGCCGGTCATCGACGCTCTCCAGGTCGGCACGACCTCTGCCACGCCTGGCCAGGTTGTTTCCGTTAGCATCGTAGCCCACGATCCAGATGCAGGCGACACGCTGACCTACGGCTGGACCGCGACCTGCGGCACCTTCGCCACGGCATCGTCGGCCTCCACGACGTGGACCGCGCCGGCCTCGACCTCGGCGCCCTGCGTGCTGACCGTCACCGTGACGGACAACCATGGCGCGGCCAACGCGGCGGTAGCGACGATCAGCGTCCAGAGCAGCAACGTGGGTGGCGTAGCCATCACGGTTGTTCCCGACCTGGCTCCGATCATCATGGGCATCAATGTGAACGTGACGAATACCGCCACGCCGCCCGTCACCTCTCCATTCGTCACCGGCAGTGTCGCGAATCTCAGTGTGATTGCGTCTGACGACGGTTCGATTGCTAGCTACGCATGGACCCAGAACGCGGCTTGCACGGGTGGCTTCTCGAATGCCGCCATCTCGAATCCGGCGTTCACGGTTACCGCCGCCGCGGGTACAAGCTGTGTCTTCACGGTGGTCGTGACCGATGACAAGGGTCAGTCGACGACTGGCACGCTCACGCTCCCCGTGGTGCCCGCCGCTGGCTCGGCCGTGGCAGCTCCGGTGGTCGGGATCTACTCGCAGTCGAGCGACAACATCGCCTTGAACCAGACGCTCTATCTCTATTTGGTCGCAAGCCAGATCGCTGGCGATGTCTTGGATTTCACTTGGTCGGACAATTTGGACGGCGGAGCGGGCAGCAGCGCGACGGTCACTGGTGGCATCAGTTCCGCGGGTGCAACCATCGTCAGCGATCCCACGGTGACCCAACCCAACATCCAGATCAAGTATGTTGCGCCGGCTGATCTCGGCACCCCCTCGACACCGATCCTTTTCACCATCACGGTTACCGACACGGTCAATCACCTGACCGCCTCGCACCTCTTCACCATCACCAAGGCCAATGACCCGTGCGCCAACAACGCGCCGACGACCACGTCGTGCGACGACGGGAATGCCTGCACGCAGAGCGACCATTGCGATGGCGCCGGCCATTGCGTGGGCGCGAGCCCGGTGGTCTGCTCGGCCTCGGATTCCTGCCACGTGGCGGGTACCTGCAACCAGGCGACCGGTCAGTGCAGCAACCCGAACGCCCCCAACGGCACGACCTGCAGCGACGGCAATGCTTGCACGACCAACGACATCTGCAACGGCCTCGGCACTTGCTCGGCGGGCGCGCCTGTGGTCTGCACAGCCACCGCTTGCAACACGCCCGGGACCTGCGACTCGGCCACTGGCCAGTGCTCGGCCCAGACGCCCGTTGCTAACGGCACGGCCTGCAGCGACAACAACGCTTGCACCCAGACCGACACCTGCCAGGCTGGCGCCTGCGTGGGCGGCAACCCGGTGGTCTGCTCGACAACGCTTGCTTGCCACACGGCCGGCACCTGCGTGCCCGCGACGGGTGTCTGCTCGCCCGCGGTCCCAGTTGCCGACGGCACGCTCTGCGACGACGGGAACTTCTGCACCAGCAACGATGCCTGCACCAACGGCGTTTGCGTTGGTCCGAACCCGACCTGCGTGGCGCCACTCGTCTGCAACGCCGCCATCCCGGCCTGCGTTGGTCCTGTTTGCGCGCAGCCGAGCGACAAGGCCAAGGACTGGGGAACCAACACCAAGACCCTCTTCCTTGCCTCGGATGGCAGTGGAAACATGTACGCCGCAGGTGCCTTGACTGCTAGCTTCGACTTCGGCGCCGGCGCCAAGGCCGAAGGTGGCGACTTCGACGTGTTCGTCAACAAGGTGGATCCGGCCACTGGCCTTGCCTTGTGGACCCAGGACTTCGGCGACTCGGCCCCGCAAACGGGCCTCGGTGTAGCGGCCTCGTCGGCTTCGATCGGCGTGATCGGCAACTACGTTGGCTCCATGAACGCGGGCACCGCCCTTCCGACCAACACGCTCCCCAACCCGGTCGGCTTCGTTCTCGGCCTCAACGCCGGCACTGGCGCGCCCATGTGGGGCAAGAAGGTTGACCTGGCTGGTGGCGACTTCGCTGGCGTCAGCAGCAACCCGGGCATTGGCTCGTTCTTCGTCTGTGGAACCTTCGGCATCGCCGGCGCTGCTGCCGGTGCAGCCGGCCCCGTGGACCTGGTGCCGGCCTCGACCGGCTTCGGTGGCAAGGACGTCGTGGTTGCCAAGATCGACGCCACGACGGGTGCGGTCCTGTGGGCCAAGAACTTCGGTGGCACGGGCGACGAGGTCTGCACTGCCGTGACCAGCGACGACGCTGGCGCCAACGTGTACATCCTGGGAACCTACTCGAACGACGCGCTCAACTTCGGCACGGGTGCCTTCCCGCTCGCGGCTGCCAACCAGGCTCGCATCTATGTCGCCAAGTTCGACGGCGCCACGGGCACGACCCTGGCCGCTTCGGCCTTCGGCACCACGGGCCGCCAGGTTCCGACCTCACTCGTTGCCGATGCCTCGGGCAACGTCATTCTCGGCGGTGCGTTCCTCACCTCCATCACCTTCGGGTCTTTCACCGTCACTTCGGAAGGCAACACCGACGCCTTCGTGGCCAAGCTCAATGCCAGCCTGGTTCCGCAGTGGGCGCAGAGGTTCGGCGGCGGAAATCAGCCGCAGAGCATCCGCTCCATGGCGACGGACTCGGCCGGCCACATCTTCGCGGTGGGCTTGTTCTCCGGCTCGATCAACATCGGCACGGGTGGAGCGGCGGTTGCCTCGGCGGGTGCCACCGATGCCTTCACCTTGAAGCTGGATGCGCAGGGTAACCTGGGCTGCGGCGCAGCCTACGGGGACGCCGCCGGTCAAGAAGCCGACGCGGTCACCGTGGCTCGCTTCGGCACTGGCGCGGACAAGGCCATGTTCGCTGGTACCTACCAAGGCGCCATGGCGCTCGGGCCGTCGCTCCTGAACACGGGCTCGTCGGCGGTTACCGACGCCTACATCGCCCCGTTCAGCCCGAACAGCTTCTAGTTCGCGGTTGACGGTCAAGCGTTCGGTGGCTGGCGCCGGACGCTTGCAGAGTTAGCCAGCTAAGAAGGGATCGCTCGCGA
>OCTA010000378.1_pt1 | contig 40808 bp, 30 predicted proteins | sample 1538991 | NCBI WGS metagenome assembly OCTA01 (sample SAMEA3539302, study PRJEB22396) | soil metagenome | biome: tundra; feature: field; material: soil | place: USA | collected 2010-05 | depth 0.15 m | reverse complement strand
ACCCGAGTCACCTCATCGTGAGGTGGAACGGGTCGTCCCTACCGGAACCGCCCTCTGCGCCTCTGCGGCCCATCTCGCTCTCGTTCTAAGTGAGCGGCATTGGCTCAGGCTCCCCTCGAACTCGACTACTCGCTCGCCGCGTCGAGAGGCGCGGGAGAGTCGGGGGCGGCATCGAGGGCCCGGGCGTCGGGCGCGTTCGCGTCGGCCGCCCGCGCGTCCGCGGCGTCCGGCCCAGTGCCGGCGTCGCGCGGAGGGGCGCCGGTCACGTCGCAGGGGGCGGTGCACTCGAAGTGCGGGGTCTCGATGGTCGTGCGCCCGCCGACGCAAAGGCACTGGTCGAAGGCCGGGATGCTGTTGCATCCGCTGGGATAGGCGCACTGCTGCCCGAGGTCGGTGCAGATCGCGACCATCGCCTTCTGCTCGGTGGCGGGGCACGCGGGCGCCGTGACGCTGGGCTCGCAGAGGGTCGACGCATCTGCGGAGACCGGTACGGGCGGGGCGGCCCCGTCCGTCGCGGCCAGCGACGCCCTGCACACGTAGACTCCGTCGGTGCAGACGCAGGTCGCCGGCGTTCCGAAGGGGCCGCACGGGGCGACGTAGTCGCAGCTCTGGGCGGCCGTCGCGCAGGCCGCGCCGTTGGCCGCGCCGAAGCTCGTGGGGCACCCCGGCGGCGCGAGCGAGGTCGGCGGGCTGGTGGAACTCGACGAGCACGACGCGGCCGAGGCCAGCAACGCGACCGAGGCCGAAGCGCCGAGAACGCCCCAGCGGAACCGAGTGAGGATGCGCCCGCGGCTCGCCTGAAGAAGCATCCCCTCGATCTTTACCAGCATCTCCGCGGTCAGCGCACGCGCACCAGGCTGCCAGGCTCGATTGATGTGGGGTACGCGGCGGCCCACCCGGCGGGGAGGTGCGGCGCGGTGAAGTCGAACATCCAGCGCGCGTCGAGCGGCGATAGGTTCACGCACCCGTGGCTGTGGGGGTGCCCGAAGTCGCCGTGCCAGTAGGTGCCGTGCAGCCCGACTGCGTCGTCGAAGAACTGCACGTAGGGCACGTCTTCGAGCGAATAGTGCGGATCGCGATCTTCCTTCTCCAGGTTGCCCATGTCCGACGCGAGGAGCTTCACCCAGACGCGGTGCGTCCCCAGGGGCGTGGCGTCGCCGGCCCCGCGGGCGGCCAGCCCCGTCGAGACGAGCGTCGCGTAGACCGGGCGCGTGCCCTGGTACGCCACGAGCGTCTGGTTGACCGTGTCCACGTCGATCCACCGCTCGTCTCGGCCGGTGAGTGCGGCCGGGGGGGCCGCGAGCCTCGGGCGCGCCAGATCGGTCGCGAGCATCCACGCGCTGTCGCCGATCTGCACCCTCGGGCCGCTCTCTCCGCTGACGTGCACGACCTGGAAGCGCACGCGCGCGTCGACTGGCTTGCCGGGCTTGTCTTTCGGCGAGGGCTTGTCTTTTGCGGAGGCAGTGTCTTTCGGCGACGCCGCGGGCAGCGGCCACACCGGCGCCCGGTCGGAGAGGACCCACGCAACGTCGAGGCGACCGTCGTCGACCTTCTCGCCCTGAAAGAGCGACGGCCGCGCCGGGGTGACGTCTTGCTGCGAGAGCCAGAGGCCCTTGGTCGTACGAACCCACGCCCTGGTGTTCGCTCGGGGGCTCGCCCTGGCGTTCTCTCGTGTCGTCGGCGCACCCGCCGCGCGCTGATCGACGGTGGCCACTGCCCACCCGCCCTCGAGCTCCTCGTCGGCCTCGCCGTCCTGCGCCGACTCGAGGCTCGCGTACGCGCTGGCGCCGCCGCTCCGCACGAACATGTACTGCGTGGCGAGCCCCGCGCCGTCGAGGACACGCGAGGGGAACGACGGCGCTTCGGTTGACAGCACCGCGTCGTCGGAGCACGCCCAGGCCAGCGGCCCGACGAGCCACCAGCTCCCCGTGCAGCCGCTCCCGCGCTTCGCCGCGAAGAAGGGCAGCGTGGCTCCGGGCGCGCTCACGCCGCGCCGCCCGCCCGCGCGGTTCGGCTCGGCGAAGAGAACGAGCCCCGCTGGCGCCTCGGGGCCCGCTCGGCTCGCTCCCGCGGGCGCCTCCGCTTCGTCTGGATTTCCGAAGAGGCCGCTGTCGTCGGGCCGGCGCGCCACGGACTGCGCCCACGCGGGCGGCGGGACGTCGCCGTCGTCGATCCACGGCGGGAGCGGCACGTCGCCTCGCGCGCTCGTCGCGAGCGACAGGACGAGCGCGGCCATCGGGGTCGAAGCGGCGAACGCGGCCAGATCCGCCCGCGCCCCGCCCCGCCGCTTCATGGCGCCGGCTGCGGCTGCGGGAGCCGCAGCGTGAACGTGGCCCCGCGGCTCGACGACTGCACGCTCACCGTGCCGCCGTGCTCGTCGGCGATCTTCTTCACGATGGCGAGCCCGAGGCCGGTCCCGCCCTTCTTGCCGGCGGTGACGAACGACTGGAAGAGTCGGTGCTCGATGTGCTTCGGGATCCCGGGCCCCGTATCGGAGAACGAGACCACGAGCGTCGAGTCTTGCTTGTCGCGGGTCACCTTGATGACGAACTTGCCGCCCTTGGGCTCCATCGCCTCGGCGGCGTTGCGCGCCAGGTTGTGGATCGCGCGCAGCATCTTGCCCTCGTCGAACCGGGCGGTCCCGCGCTCTTGAACGTCGACGACGAGCTCGACCCCCCTCCGGTGCAGGTCGCCCTCGAGCTGCGAGCGCACGTCGTCGAAGAACTTCTGCACGTAGACCTTGCGCGACAGGACGCTCTTCTCGCCGCGCGCGAACTCGAGCACCTCGCGCTGCATCGCGCCGATGTGCTCGAACTGCTTCAGGATCATCGCGGCGAACTTGCCGCGCTCGGCCGCGACGTTCGACGCCTGCATCATCTGCACGTAGCCCCCGATCACCGTCAACGGCGTCTTGAGGTCGTGGATGACGCCCGAGAGCAGGCGCCCGATCGTCGTCAGGCGCTCTTCGCGCTCGCGCGCCTCCCGCGAGAGCTGCAGCCGGATGGCCGTGGACGCGTTGGCGGTGATGAGCTCGAGCAGGCCTCGGTCTTCCTCGCTGAAGGGGCTGCCGCGCTTCTTGTTGTAGAGCGCGATGGCGCCGATGGTGGTCGAGGTCGCGTTGGCCGCGATGTGCTCGCCCTCGAGCGGCACCGCGATGGCCGTCTTCGCGGTGGCCCCGCCCACACGGGCGTCGAACGCGCGGTCGCGCCGCGGATCGCTCTCGGCGTCGCTCGAGACCAGGACCTCGTTGTTGCGGCTCGCCCAGCCGATGAGGCCCGCGTCGTCGGGGTAGGGGAAGCGCCGCATCTTCCTGGCGCGCTCGTCGATGACGTAGAGAGCGCCGGCGCCGGTCTCATGGTCGCGCAGCGCCACCGCGCCCATCTTCGCCTCGCACGCCCGCATCGCCTCGCCGAGCACCGCGAGGAACAGCTCGTCGAGCGAGGCCGCGCGGCCCATCGCGTGCTCGAGATCGAACAGGAGCTTCAGGTCGCGCACGCGGTGCTCGAGCTGCACCTTCGTGTCGAGCAGCTGGATGTTCTTCTGCGTGACCGACATGAAGAGGCGCGAGTTGTCGATGCTGACCGCCGCCTGCGTCGCCAGGGCCGCCAGGATGTCGGCGTCGTCTTCGGTGAACTCGCCGCGCGTCTTGTTCAGCACCTGGACGACGCCGATCGTGCGCCCCAGATGGTTCTTCATCGGCGCCGCGAGGATCGAGCGCGTGCGGTAGCCCGAGAGGAGATCCCATTCCGGGCTGAACCGCGGGTCGAGGTAGGCGTCTTGCACGTGGAGCGGCTTGCCGGTTCGGGCCACCTGCCCGGCGATGCCGTGGCCGATCTTCAGGCGAATGGCTCGGACCTCGGAGCCTTGCGCGATCTGCGAGACCAGCTCGTCGTTCGCCTCGTCGAGGAGGTAGAGCGTTGTCCGATCGGCCTCGAGGGCCTCGGTGATCTTCTCGAGAATGAGCTCGAGGAGCCCGTCGAGGTCGAGCGTCGTCCCGAGGGCCACGCCGACGTCGCGGAGCGCCTTGCTGACCCGCACCTCGCGCGCGAGCGCGACCTCGAGCGAGCGCTCGACGCGTGCGACGCGCGCGGCGGCGTGATCAGGCGCCGCCGCCCCGACCCGGCGCGCGCTGCCGTCACCGCTGCCCGGCCGATTGCCGGCGCGGGAAGCCGCCGGATCGAGCGGACGAACGGAGTCGGACTTCGCGCTCACCGGCCCATCCTACCAGTAACCCTCCAGCCGTCGTCAGAGGCAACGCCCGGCCCGCTAAAAAGCGTGGGCATAGAGGCGGGGCCAGAGCCGGCCAGAGGGGGCGTCAGCGGCGAACATGCTTCGCCCGGACGCGGCTTTACGCTAGGTTCCCGCCCCCCGCCTCCGGTTCTTCGCCACCATGCCCCGCACGCTCGTCGTCACACCCACGTACAACGAGAAGGAAAACCTCACGCGCTTCGTCGAGGTGCTCCGGGCGTCGTTTCCCGTGGCCGACGTGCTCATCGTCGACGACAACTCGCCCGACGGCACGGGCGAGGTCGCCGACGCCCTGGCCGCGAAGGACAAGGGCGTGCGCGTCATCCATCGCGCGGCCAAGATGGGCCTCGGCACGGCCTACGTGAGCGCGTTCACCCGAGGCCTCGCCGAGGGGTACGACCGCTTCTTCGAGATGGACGCCGATCTGTCGCACGACGTCCGCTATCTGCCTGATTTCGTGCGCGCCCTCGACGAGGGGTACGACGTCGTCATCGGCTCCCGAAACATCCCGGGCGGAAACGTCGAGGGCTGGGGGCCCACCCGGCATTTCATCTCCAAGGGGGGGAGCTTCTACTCCCGCGCCATCCTCGGGCTCGCCATCCGGGACCTGACGAGCGGCTACAAGGCCTACACGCGGCGCGCCCTCGAGGCGATCGCGCTCGGCGAGATCGACTCCAACGGCTACTCGTTCCAGATCGAGATGACTTACCGGGCCGTTCGCCGCGGAATGTCGGTCAAAGAGGTGCCAATCGTGTTCGTCGATCGCACGCTCGGCCGGTCCAAGATGAGCCGCAAGGTGTTCCTCGAGGCGGTCGGTATGGTGTGGAAGCTTCGGCTCGATGCGATGCGCGGTCGCCTCTAAGGCGCTACTTTCGCTCCCGTCGACCCAGTGCAGTCATTCCTAGAGACGGTCCGAAAGGCCAGCCTGCCAGGTATCTGGTCGCAGGGGGTCAAGCTCGTTCGCGACAACGCGGTGACCGTCGTGGGGTCCAGCGAGAGCGCCGACGTCGAGGTCACGCTTCGCGTCCGCACCCCGGGTCGCGCGGTCGCGCCGACGGTGACGCTCTACGTCGGAACGAGCGAGTGGTCGTGCGACTGCGACGGCAAATCCGACCCGTGCATGCACGTCGTGGCCGCCGCCATCGCCTCGGCGCAGGCCGCCGAGAAGGGCGAGTCGCTGGCGGACGAACCGGCGGCCCCCAAGCCGCCGCGCCTGATTTACCGCCTCGTGCGGAAAGACAAGCTCATCGCCGTCACCCGGTACGTCGTCCACGGCGACGGCCGCGAAGAGCGCTTTCGCGACTCCCTCGCGACCGATCGTGCGCGCGGCGCGAGCTCGGGGCTGAACCCGACCCACGACGACATGAAGGTCGACCGGATCCTCGGCTCGCCTCCGCGCGAGTCGATCCTCGGCGCCCGCGTGGCCGACGTGCTCGCCGCGCTGGCCAGCGCCGAGGTCTACTTCGAAGGGCCTCGCGTGACGGTCTCGGGCGAGCGGGTGCTGCCGCGGGCCACGGTGAGCGACGCGCCCGGCGGCGGCTTTCGTCTCCGGCTCGAGAAAGACCCTTCGATCACCGAGATCGTCGCCCGGGGGCTCGCGCGCTGTGGCGATACGCTGCGTCCGCTCGGCGAGCTGAGCGCCACGGGCGAGCTGCTCGAGCGGCTGCCCCTCGAGCGCACCTTCGCGAAGGCCGACACCGCCGAGCTCGTGGCCAAGGTGTTGCCCGAGCTCGAGGCGAAGCTCGACGTCATCATCGCGACCTCCCGGCTCCCGAGAAAAGCGGCCGACGCACGCCCGCGGATCGCCATGGACCTGTCCCATCAGGGGCACACGCTCTCGGTGCTGCCGAGCCTCGTTTACGGCGACCCGCCCGTCGCTCGGGTCGACGGCGACGTGATCGTCTCGCTCGGCGACACCGTCCCCGTGCGACGCCACGACGCCGAACGCGAGCTCCTCCGGCGCCTTCGCGACGAGCTTCACCTCGTGCCCGGGCGGCGCGTCGATCTCGACGGGTCGGAGGCGATTCGCTTCGCGACCAAGCTCCGCGACTGGCAGAAGCGCGTCGGCGACGACGGCCACGCCGGCTTCGAGAACCGCCCTCTCCGCCCGCGCATCGCCATGGGCGACGGCGACGGCAACGAGCCGGGCACCTTCGACGTCCTCTTCGAGGCGTCCGCCGACGCCGACGCAGACGTCGCCGCACCGCCGAGGCGCGCCGAGGCCGCGGCGGTGCTCCGGGCCTGGCGCGACGGCCTCGAGCTCGTGCCGCTCGAAGGGGGAGGGTGGGCGCCGCTCCCGGCCGACTGGCTGGCCAAGCACGGGCACCTCGTCGCCGATCTCCTCGCGGCGCGCGACAACGACAAGAAGCTCACGCCCGCGGCGCTGCCCACGGCCGGGGCCCTCTGCGACGTGCTCGACGCGCCGCGCCCGCCGCAGCTCGCGCGGCTCGCCCCGCTGTTCGAAGGCTTCGAAGGCATTCCGCGCGCGCCCTTGCCCGACGGTCTGCGCGCGACGCTCCGCGTGTACCAGCACCAGGGCGTCGACTGGCTCTCGTTCTTGCGCGACGCGGAGCTCGGGGGCGTCCTGGCCGACGACATGGGCCTCGGCAAGACGCTGCAGACGCTGTGCGTCCTCCGGGGTCGCTGCCTCGTCGTCTGCCCGAAGAGCGTCGTCTACAACTGGGCCGACGAGATCACCCGCTTCCGCCCCGGCTTGCGCACGGCGATTTACCACGGTCCCAGGCGCGAGCTCGACCCCAACGCCGAGGTGACGCTCACGACGTACGCGCTCCTCCGCCTCGACGCGCAGCGGCTCTCCGAAGAAGAGTGGGACGTGGTCGTGCTCGACGAGGCGCAGGCCATCAAGAACCTCGGCAGCCAGACGGCCCGCGCGGCCTTCGAGCTCCGCGGCAAGTTCCGCGTCGCGCTCAGCGGCACGCCCGTCGAAAATCGCCTCGAAGAGCTGTGGAGCGCGATGCACTTCGCGAACCCGGGGCTCCTCGGCGGCGCCAGCGATTTCCAGGAGCGCTACGCGAGCCCCATCGAGCAGGGCGATCCCGAGGCGGCGCAGCGCCTGCGCACCAAGATCCGCCCCTTCATCTTGCGCCGGACCAAGGCCGAGGTCGTCCCCGAGCTCCCGAGCCGCACGGACATGGTGCTCCATGTCGAGCTCGACGACGTCGAACGGAGCGTCTACGACGCGGTCCGCGTGGCGACCAAGCGCGACGTCGCCGACAAGATGGCGCACGGCGGCGGCGTGCTCGCGGTCCTCGAAGCGCTGCTCCGCCTCCGACAGGCGGCGTGTCACCCGGCGCTCGTGCCCGGCCAGACGGCGGAGTCGTCGTCGAAGATCGAGCGGCTCCTCGAGGCGCTCGAAGAGTCGGTGTCCGAGGGACACAAGGCGCTCGTGTTCTCGCAGTGGACGAGCTTCCTCGATCTGGTCGAGCCGGCGCTGAAGCAGGCCGGTATCGCGTTCGTGCGGCTCGACGGCACCACGGTCGATCGCGGCGGCGTCGTTGGCAAGTTCCAGCACGCGGACGGTCCGCCGGTGATGCTCGTCTCGCTGAAGGCGGGCGGCACGGGGCTGAACCTCACCGCGGCCGATCACGTCTTTCTCCTCGACCCGTGGTGGAACCCGGCGGTCGAAGATCAGGCCGCGAGCCGCGCGCACCGCATCGGCCAAGATCGACCCGTGATGGTGCACCGCATGGTCGCGAAGGACACGGTCGAAGAGCGGATCCTCGCGCTGCAAGAGAAGAAGCGTCGCATCGCGGACGTCGCGCTCGGCGACGCCGACCAGGCCGCGGGGATCACGCGCGAGGAGCTGCTGGCTCTGCTCGACTGAGTTTCCCTGTCAAATTCGGTCTAGTTCTCGTCGTGACGTTCGGTGCCGCACCTTCTTTGCGGGGTCTACGAGATGCGAGGTCGTTCATGTCGCTCCATACGAGTGGGTGGAGCGACATGCTCAGCCTGGCATGTCGCTCCGCACGAGGGTGTAGAGCGACATTGTCGACGATGCATGTCGCTCCGTACGAGTGGGTGGAGCGACATGCTCAGCCTGGCATGTCGCTCGGGGCGAGCGTGTGGAGCGACATTGTCGACGATGCATGTCGCCCTGCTCACGTGCGTGAAGCGACATATGCAAGCGGCCATGTCGCCCTTCACGAGCTCGTCGAGCGACATGCAAGGGCCGGCATGTCGCCCTTCACGGGGATCCCGAGCGACATGCTCGCGCCGGCATGTCGCTCCGCACGCGCGTGAAGAGCGACATCGATCGGGCTGCAGCGTCGCCAGACCGCTCGAGCAAGGCGACATACGCCCTCTTGCTTGGCGCACCGGGCGCGAGGGTCGTGCGACATGCCGCGGCCACACCGGCGACGAGCACGAGAGAGACGGTCGCTTTTGGCTCGCTCAGCCCTGGACCCCTACGTCTTTCGCGCGGCGATGACCACGTGCGGGTACGGCAAGATGTCGGGGACCCGGACCATCCGGACCTTGAAGCCCAGGCTCGTGAGCATCTCGCCCCACTCGCGGTGGTGGCGGTACGCCAGCGGTTCGTTCCAGCCGACCATCACGCGATCGAGGAGCTCGGTGAAGAGCAGGCCGAACCGCGGCTCGGTGGTGATGTCCTTGATGATGAGCATGCCGCCGGGCGCAAGCAGCGAGCGAAACCGCTCGAGCACCTGCTCCTGGTCTTCGTGCGGCAGGTGGTGCATCACGTCGAGCACGTAGATCGCGTCGAACGGTCCCTCGAGCGCCGCGTCGCGCACGTCGCCGACCACGAACGAGTGGTCACGGAGCCCGAGCTTCGCCGCGACCGAGCGGGCCATGGCGATTCGACGCTCGCTCGGGTCGACGCCGACGATGCTCCGCCGGGGGTGGGTCTGCCCGAAGTACGCGGCGAAGAGCCCGAACCCGCACCCGACGTCGAGGATGCGCCCCTCGTCGGTGAGCATCAGATCCATCACGCTGAGGAGCTTCGGCCGCAAGATCGAGAACCGGACCAGCGAGTAGGCCCGCTCCACTGGCGGCAACGCCCGGACGATCTTCGCGATGGCCCCGCCGCCGTAGACCTCCGGCGCCTCGAAGCTCCGTAGCGACCGAAGGCCTCGCGCCCGCGCGGAAGGACGCGACGAAGAAGGCGGCGGCGCCGGAGCATGGGAACGCAAAGCCCCCCGATCCGTAAGGCGCCGAGAACCAGAGCGTCAAGCCCGAGCCCCCGCGAGCCGCGGCGAGTCTGAGTCTGTGTGTGTGTGTGGCCTCGTCGGTGACGGCTGGTGTCCACGCTCGCCGCGTGGTACGTGCCGGCCCTCGAGTTTCGCGCCCGTAGCTCAGCTGGATAGAGCAATGGCCTTCGAAGCCATGGGTCGTCCGTTCGAATCGGACCGGGCGTACGAAGTTCCACACATCGATCGCGGGCCCGCGTCGGGTGGGCTCCTTCGCCCCATCTCCCCTCTGTCACCTCTGCGCCCTCCGCGGCCAATCTCCCGCTCGAGCGCGCGCAGCCCGAAGCGAGGGAGCGTCAATCGGCCGTTGCGCGCGTCAATGGGCCGTCGCCCCCCGGTCCTCTCGAGCCTGACCCGCGACGGTCTGCACGAGCCCCTGCTCGGCACCGCCTCGCGAGCCCGGACTCGTTCCGAGCCGCCCTCCCGAACCCCGCGGCGAAATGAGGACTGCAAAAACGAGAGTTGCGCACCCAGGACCCCCCAAGTGCGCAACCCGATCAAGCCCCCCAATCAATCGGGTAGATGGGCTGCCGAACTCACTCCGCGAGGCTCGAAGAAGTGCCGAGCGACGTGACCTCGGTGCGACCTGCAGACTGCGTCGCGCGGTTGCGACCCCGAGCCTGGCCGCCCGCGCGACCAATGGCTGCCATGTGTGCGCGGTCGCGGCTGACCGCCTCGCCGCCTTTGCGCCCTGCCACGCGGGCCTCGTCGGCCGTGAACTCGTGAGCGCGCCCCTGAGCGTGCGCCGCGCGCCCGCCCTTGCTCGCAATTTCACGCTGCTTGCCGTGGTCCATCGAAGCGAATCCGCGATTGCTCTTGGAGCGGTTGAAATCGTTCTGCGTCGTCATCTGGGAGTCTCCTTGGTTAGCGCTTGCGTGGTTTCGTGTCCGTGTCTCTGTTTCCTCCGCGCACGGTGCTCACGCTCGCCGGCGCGTCGGCGTGAGTTCGCACGGCCCGGAAGACGCCGCGATCCCCGCAGAGAATCTCCACGGGCACTGCCGGCATCACGATCGTTGAATCGTCTTTGCGCCCCCCCGGGGCGAGGCATCTTTAGAGTGGGTCTCTTGGCATCTTCGTCGCGCGCTCTTTACGCATTGCAGCGCGCGTGCCTCGCGTAAAGCTCGGTTAGAGTCGCGATCACAGCAGACCTATTTGCCGGACGCGGCCTTTACGCCACGTAGCGGATTGCCACGCTGGGGCGGAATCGACGTGGTGCAGCATTTTTTCGCCCACGGATTCCGCGGCGAATCGAACGGGAAGACGAAGACTGGAGTCGGAGGTCGAGTGCCGATTGGCCTCCCTTGCGCACCGTCACATGCGTGCAGCCTGCAGGCCCGCAGACACCCACTGGCAACCGCGCGGCAACCGCGCGGGCAACCGCGTCAAACCAGACCATGCTTGCATCGCGCCAGCGTGCTTTGGCAAAACGCCCGATCCTTCGCGCGTGTCGCATGCGCCGCGACACCGGACTCGAAGAGCGCGGGCGCTCTCAGAACTCGAACGCGAGCCCGAAGTTCCAGTTCGTTCCGCCGACGCGAAGCGGGTCGGTCTGCACGCCGAGGCCCGTGAGATCTTCGCGCGTCCATTCGGCGAAGAGGTAGGTGCCGTTGACGCCCATCGCGTCGTCGAGGTTTTGCGCCGCGTAGCTGTCGAAGACATTCAGGTTGAGGCTGAGGCCCAGGGCCACGTGGGTTCCGACCGAGTGGCCTTGGCCAACCACGCCGTTGATCGACGAGGTGCCCAGGGTGTTCGACGCGCGCCAGAGCGCATACCCGATCCCGAGCTTGGCGTAGGGCACGAGCGGAATGCCGGCGTCTCGCCAGAGCGCGTCGACCCGGAGAACGGCCATCACCGCGAAGGGGTAGATCGCGAGGGACGTCGTCTCTTGGGAGGGTCCCCGCGAGGTGTCCTTGAAAGATGCCGGGTCGCTGATGGTCATGATGCCGGCGCTGACGCCGGGGCCGAGCGCGCCGAAGTGCGGGATCCGGAGCGCCTGCCAGTCGAACTCGGCTCCGATGAGGACGCGAGGCGAGCTGCCGAAGACGGTCTTGTACGGCGTCGCGCCGTTCAGCGCGGGATCGCTGTCGACGTCCGGCGTGTACGGCGAGATCCGGAACTCGATGGCGAAGTGCTGTGGAGACTCGTAGTGCCGGTGCCGGCCCGGCGTCGCTTCCGAGAGATCTTCCTGCGCGCGCGCGCGCAGCGTGACCGTGACCGAGGCCGACGCGACCACCACGACGACCGCCAAGACGTGCGAGAGGTTCACCGCTTTTTCCTCCGACGCCGGCGTAACGCCGCGGCCGCCACAGTGATTGCGCCCCCGAAGAGGATCGCCGAGCCTGCCGGCGCGCCCGGGGCTTCGAGCGCGCAGAAGCCGCCGCCCGCCTGGCCGCCGCTTGCGCGGTAGACGTCCCAGAAGTCGTTGATCGGACCGGGCGACGCGCACTCCAAGGTCGAGAGCGGCCCCACGTTCCCGAGCGCGTCGACCCCGGCGATGGCGACGTTGTATTGCACGTCGTTTCTAAGGCCCGTGATGTTGTACGAGCTGGCGGTCATGGCTCCGACGGTGATCCCGGTGCTGGGGTCGGGCTTGTAGAGGTACTTCGGGTCGACCATCGAGATCCCGCCGCCGGGCGAGGCGGTGCTGGCCTCGACGAGCTCGGCATCGGTGTCAGTGGCGTCGTCGCTCGACGCCTCCGCGACCGGAGTTACCGGCGCTGCTGCGTCGAAGACCACGCTGCTCGCGTTCGAGAGCACGCTGCTGGAGCAAACTCCGCCCGCGCCGGTGGCGGAGCTCGTCCCTCGGATCTCGAGGACGCATGCATCCTGGTTGCCCGTCGTGGGAGCGGGGGCCGTACCGGCGTCGATGCTCGCTCCCGTGTCCGCGCTCGCTCCGGTGTCGTTGCCGTCACCACCGTTGCCGGCGTCGGCGGGGGTCACCGCTGCCGGCCCCGCCGCGGGGCAAACGAGTACGGGCTCGGAGCCGACCCCCCCGACGGTGGCCTCTTGCCCCGGGATCGGATCGATGTAGATGTCGTAGCCGATCGTGTCCGGGTCGACATTCGGCGTCCAGGTCGGGACGAGCAGCGTGTCGCCGGCGCCGGACTTGTGGTCCCCCGGGGTAGCCGGCGCGCTGGGCCCGACCATGTCGACGACGATCGGCGGCGGGCTGTAAGTGACGCCGCCGATGTCCTGGCCGGTGGGGCTCGTGGGCACGAAGAAGATGCTGAGCATCTCGGCCGAGTCGACCGTTTGCGTACTGCACGCCTCGCGGCCGACCGGGACGTACGTCATCGTCGTCGGCACGCTGGTGACGTGGCCGACGATGTCTTGCACTCGCACCGAGACGGACTGCGAAATCGAGGTCGCGCCGGCGATGGGTACCGTCGGAGTCGCGACCAGCCAGCACGCCGGGGGCGACTGAACGCCGCGGTTGGTGCCAAACGCGCAATTGGTGCTCCCCACCCAGACCTGGAGAGACGCGCTCGACGCCGTGAAGTTCGTCAAGACCAGCGGGAACTGCAGCACCATGTCGCTGATGCAGTCCTCGTAGCTGATGCCGTTCGGCGTGAGCTGGATGGGGCGCGTGCTGATTCCCTTGTTCACGCCGTTGACGATTCGATTCGGCTGGCTCTGGTTGAGCGCTGCCGTGACGGTGGGAGCCGTGGTCGTCGTGGCCGTGGCCGTTGTCGTCGGCGCGGTCGTCTGCGCGCGTGCCGCGTGCGACGACAGCGCGATCGCCGTCAGCGACCCGAAGACCAGGCTCGAACGCGCGAAGCGAAGCATTGCGTAAGGTCCGTTGAGCATAGCGCATGCCACGCGGGCGCCGGCCCGGCTCGTCGGAATTGCGCGAGGTTTTTGCGGTGTTTTCGCCCGCCGCCGGGCGCTCGGCGGTCAACGTGGCAGCGCGACCCGAGGTCGCCCTCGCCTGCGCTGACAAAGTGACATTCGCGAGCGCGCGAGGCGCCGAGGCGCACCCGAGATGGCGCACGATCGCGCGCCAGCGGCGTGTCGATGGTAAAAACGATGATAAGACCGTCTGTCGCCATGCACCTCATCCCCGCTCACCAGGGCCGCCCGTCCGACGATCCCATCTTCTCGCTCCATCGCGAGGCGACGCAGCGAAGCGCGCGCGGCGAGGCGATCGTCAACGCGACGATCGGCGCCCTCCTCGACGACGACGGGAAGCTCGCCATCATGCCGTCGACGGCGCGCGCGGTTCACGAGGTGCCGGCCGTCGACTGGGCGTCGTACGCGCCCATCGCCGGGACGCCGGAGTTCCTCCGCGCGGTCGTCGACGACCTGCTCTCGGGGGAGCCCGCGCTTCGCGAGTGCGCCGTGTCGATCGCCACGCCGGGCGGGTCGGGCGCGCTGCGCCTCGCGATCAACAACTTCCTCGAGCCGGGCCAGGCCATCTTGACCACGAGCTGGTACTGGGCACCGTACCATACGCTGTCCGAAGAGTCGGAGCGCAGGCTCGAGACCTTCGACATGTTCGGCCCATCGGGCGAGTTCGACGTGGCGTCGCTCGACGCCGCCGTAGGCCGCCAGCTCGCCGCGCAAGGCCGCGCACTCGTCATCCTGAACGACCCGGCGCACAACCCCACGGGGTTCTCGCTGAGCGACGACGAGTGGCGCGCCGTGGTCGACTGCCTGGCCGCGCGCGCGGGCGAGAACGAGGGCAAGGGCGACGGCAAGGGCGAGCTCACGCTGCTCGTCGACTGCGCGTACTTCCTCTACGGCGGCGCGCGCGACCCCCGCGCGTTCCTCGCGCACCTCCGGCCGCTGCTCGGCACAGTCCAGCTCCTCTTCGCGTGGACCGCGAGCAAGACGTTCACGCAGTACGGGCTTCGCGTCGGGGCGCTCATCGCCTGCGTGCCCGATCCGAAAGAGCGCACGATGGTCGAGTCGGCGCTCAGCTACTCGTGCCGCGGCACGTGGTCGAACTGCAACCACGGCGGCCTCGTGGCGGTGACGCGCATGCTCGTCGACCCGGCGCTGGCGAGGGCCTGCACCGCCGAGCGCGCGGCGCTGACGAGCCAGCTCCGCGCGCGGGTCGCGGCGTTCAACGGCCTCGCCCGGAGCCGCGGCCTTCGCTACCCGCGCTACGAGGGCGGCTTCTTCGTCACGGTGTTCAACGACGACGCGATGGCCAAGGCCGCGGCGATGCGCGTCAAGGGCGTCTTCGTCGTGCCGCAGGTGCAGAAGAAGACGGGGCTCGGCGCGCTTCGCGTGGCGCTCTGCGCGGTGGCCGAGCGCGACATCGCGCGGCTCGTCGACGCGCTGGCGTGAGCGCGCGTCAGGCCGGGATGGCCAGCTTCTTCGCGAGCTCGCCGGACCGGTCGAGCAGGGCGAGCTCGTCGTAGCCGCCGATCGACTCGCCCGCGATGAAGATCTGCGGCACGGTCCGCCGGCCCGTGGCTTCGACCAGCCACGCGCGCTTCGCGTCGTCGTGGCTCACGTCGATCTCCTGGTAGGCCACCCCGCGCACGCCGAGGAGGCGCTTGGCTGCAATGCAATACGAGCAGACGCGGGTCGTGTAGACGGTGACTTCGGCGGCCATCGTGCCCTCTATGCCCTTGGCTTAGCATGCTAAGAACGAGGGCGCGCATGGCCGCCGAGCAAACGATTCACCTCGACCGTTACGCGCCGGACGCGAAGACGCTCGTGGCGAGCGCCCAGAGCCTGGCCGATGAGCGCAAGCACGCGCAGGTCGAGCCGATTCATTTGCTGGCGCGCGCGGTCGAGCGCGATCGCGGCGTGCAAGAGGTGTTTCGCAAGGCGGGCGTGGATCCGGCCGACGTGTCGGTCGAGGCCGAGACCGCGCTCGGGCGCATTCACAAGGCGACGGCCGGGCTCGCGTACCTCTCGAGCGCGATGCTTCAGCTCCTGGCGCGTGCCGAGAAAGAGGCCGGCGGCGCCGGCACGGTCGACGTGGAGCACCTCCTCAACGCCCTGTCGCAGGAGATCCGCGGGCCGGCCGCCGTCGTCCTCCAGGCCTTCGGCCTCGGCCCCGGCAGCCTGCGGCCGCACATGGCGGCGCTGAAGAGCGTGCCGCGCGACGCGCCCGGGCAAGCCATGGCGAGCGCGGCGGGCGCGGGCGACGTGCTCGGGCGCTTCACCCACGACTTCGTCGAGCGCGCGCGGCGCGGCGGGTTCGACCCGGTCATCGGGCGGGACGTCGAAGTGCGCCGTCTCCTCCAGATCCTAGAGCGCCGACAGAAGAACCATCCCCTTCTCGTGGGCGAGGCAGGCGTGGGCAAGACCGCGATCGTGGGCGCGCTCGCGATGCGCATCGCCGCCGGCGACGTGCCCGAGAGCCTTGCGAAGCTGAGCATCCTCGAGCTCGAGACGGGCCTTCTCGTCGCGGGCGCCAAGCTTCGAGGCGAGATCGAGGAGCGCCTCCGGCAGGTGCTCTCCGCGGTCTCGTCTTCGACCACCAGCGCGAGCGACGTCGTTCTCTACATCAACGGCATCGACTCGCTCCTCGGGCAGGGCGCGGCGGGCAGCGGCGTCGGCGACCTGCTCAAGCCCCTCCTGACCCGCGGCGAGGTGCGCCTCCTCGCGTCGACCACGGTCGACGGCGCGCGCAAGATGCACGAGCGCGACCCGGGCCTTTTGCGGCGCTTCAGCGTGCTCACCATCGAGGCGCCCGCGGTCGACCCGGCGATCGAGATCCTCCGCGGCATCGCTTCGAAGTACGAGGCGCACCACGACGTGCAGATCGGCGAGGGGGCTATCGTCGCCGCCGTGCGGCTCGCCAAGCGCTACTTGCAAGACCGCGCGCTCCCCGACGCGGCCATCGATCTGCTCGACGAGACGGCCTCGCGCAAGCGCGTCGAGATCGACGGCGTGCCCGCCCGGGTCGACGAGGCGATCCGCCGCCTCGCGTCGCTCAAGGCGCAGCTCACGTCGCTCACCGGCGACGTCGACGCGATGAGCGTGAAGACGCGCGAGCGCATCGAGAAAGAGATCGCGGGCCTCGAGCCGACGGTGAGCGAGATGCGCGCCAAGCTCGACTCGCGTCGCGGCGCCGTGGCCGCCCTGGCCTCGCTGCGCTCCGAACGCGAGCGCCTCGAGAGCGAGCTCAAGACGGCGCGCGATCGACAGAGCTTCGCGCGGCTGGGAGAGCTCGAGCACGTCCTCGTGCCCGACGTGCGGCGCCGCCTCGAGGCGGCCGAGGCCGCGATCGCGCGCGAGGGCGGCGTCGACGCGTCGAACGTCGTCACCGAAGAAGACGTGGCGACCGTCCTGGGCGACTGGACGGGCATCCCCATCAGCAAGATGCTCGAGGCCGAGAGCGACAAGCTCCTCAAGATGGAAGAGCGCCTCGCCGAGCGCGTCGTCGGTCAAAGCGAGGCGGTCCGCGCCGTCTCGCGCGCCGTGCGGCGCGGCCGCGTCGGGCTGCGCGATCCCGGCAAGCCCATCGGCTCGTTCCTCTTCCTCGGGCCGAGCGGCGTCGGCAAGACCGAGCTCGCGAAGGCGCTGGCCGAGTTCCTGTTCGACGACGAGCAGTCGCTGACTCGCCTCGACATGAGCGAGTTCATGGAGAAGCACATGGCGGCGCGGCTCGTCGGGGCGCCCCCGGGGTACGTCGACAGCGAAGAGGGCGGCTACCTCACGGAGGCAGTGCGGAGGCGGCCTTACAGCGTGCTCCTCTTCGACGAGGTCGAGAAGGCGCACGCCGACGTGTTCAACCTCCTCCTGCAGGTGCTCGACGACGGGCGCCTGACCGACGGCCGCGGCCGCACGGCCGACTTCTCGAACACCGTCGTCATCATGACGAGCAACATCGGGAGCAAGCGCCTGCTCGAGACCGACCCGCGCCTCTTCGAGACGGCCGAGGGCGTCGAAGCCCTGCACGACGTCTTGCGCGAAGAGCTGCGGAATTTCTTGCGCCCCGAGTTCTTGAACCGCATCGACGACATCGTTCTCTTCCGGCCGCTCTCCAAGGCCGATCTCCGCGGCATCGTCGACATCCAGCTCCGGCGCCTCGACAAGCTGATGGCCGATCGCGAGCTCAAGATGCAGCTGACCGACGGCGCGAAAGACAAGCTGGTCGACCTGGGGTACGAGCCCGCGTTCGGCGCGCGGCCCCTCAAGCGCGCGATCTTGAAGAAGCTGCAAGACCCGCTCGCCGAGGAGATCCTGCGCGGCGGGTACGCCCCGGGCAGCGTCGTGAAGGTCGACCTCGAGGGCGGCGAGTTCGCCTTCCACAAGGGATGACCGAAGGTCGAGCGGACGATGCGGATTCACATGGTCGGCGTGTCGGGCACAGGCATGGGTGCGCTCGCCGCGCTGTTCCGCGAAGAGGGCGACGAAGTCAGCGGCTCCGACGTTGCGTTCAACCCGCCGGTCGGGCCGATGCTGAAGACCCTCGGCGTCCGCTGCCTCGAGGGATACGACGCGGCGAACCTCGACCCCCGCCCGGACCTCGTCGTCGTCGGCAACGCCATCCGGCGTACGAACGTCGAGGCGCAGGCGGTCGAGGCGCTCGCCCTCGAGGGCGTCCTGGCGAAGACGTCGATGTCCGCGGCGCTGCGCGAGCGCTTCCTCGCGAAGCGGCGGCCTCTCGTCGTGGCGGGCACGCATGGAAAGACGACGACCAGCGCGATGTGCGCGTGGCTCCTCTCGCGCGCAGGCTACGAGCCGGGGTGGTTCATCGGCGGCGTCCCCAAGGGCCTGCCGGCGAGCGCGGCCATCGGCTCGAGGCGGATCCGGCCGGGCCACGGCCGGGCGCCGTTCGTCGTCGAGGGCGACGAGTACGACGCGGTCTACTGGAACAAACAGCCCAAGTTCCTCGACTACGCCGGCGTCGGCCCCGACGACGTGGCCATCGTCACGAGCGTCGAGCACGATCACATCGACATCTACCCCGACGTCGGATCGTACGAAGCCGCGTTCGCCGCCTTCGTGAGCCGGGTGCCCGAAGCGGGGCTCGTCGTCTGCGACGCTCACGACCCTCGCGCGCGCGCCCTCGTCGCGCGTCACGCGCGCGCCCGCGTCGTCTGGTACGCGCTCGAGCGCGACCCGACCGGCGACGTGAACCCGGGCTGGGTGGCCGCGCCGGCGGTGCCCATCGGCCCGTTCGCGAGCGCGGCGCAGGCGTTCGATCTCTTCGCGGGCGGCGTCTCGTGCGGACGCTTCACGATGGCCGTGCCCGGCCACCACAACGTGCGCAACGCGGTCGCGGCGATCGCGGCGTGCGCCGAGGGTTTCGGCGCCAGCGTGAACGACCTCCGCGGCCACCTCAAAGGGTTCGAGGGGGTCCGGCGCCGCCAGGATCTCCTCGGCGAGCCGCGCGGCGTGCGCGTTTACGACGACTTCGCCCATCACCCGACCGCGGTCGACGAGACGCTCCGGGCGCTGCGCGCGCGCCACCCCGGCGGCGCTCTGTGGGTCGCGTTCGAGCCGCGCAGCGCCACGGCCTGCCGCGCGCTGCATCAAGACGCCTACGCGCGCGCGTTCGACGCCGCGGATCACGTGCTCCTGGCGCCCCTCGGCAGGAGCGGCCTGGCCGAAGGCGACCGGCTCGATCTCGAACGCCTCGCGCGCGAGCTCGGGACCAAGGCGAAGGTCATGCCGAGCGTCGCCGCTATCGTCGAGCGCATCGTCGTCGGAGCCGCCCCGGGCGACACGGTCGCGCTCTTTTCGAACGGCGCGTTCGGGGGGATTCACCAGTCGTTGCTCGAGGAGCTCTCCCGATGACCGAAGCCGACGCCCTGCAATCGATCGATTCGAGCGCGCTCGTTCGCGTCGCGCTCATGGCCGCGCGCGAGGCCGGCGCGCTGGTGAAGGCGGCGTGGCGCAAGCACCCGACCGCCGAGCACAAGGGACGGACCGATCTGGTCACGCGCTTCGACCGCGAGAGCGAGACGCTGCTCATCCAGCGACTCACCGCGGCGACGCCGTATCCGGTCGTCGGCGAAGAGCACGGAGGCGAGCGAGCGGCTGGCACCGACGCGCTCACGTGGTACGTCGACCCGATCGACGGCACGACGAACTTCGTGCACGGCCATCCGTTCTGGTGCGTCTCGGTCGGGCTGCTCGCCGGAACGCGGCCCGTGCTCGGCGCGGTCGTCGCGCCGTCGCTCGGCACCGAATGGATCGGCGTGGCGGCCGGGCAGGGCACCCGGAGCGGCGAGCGCTGCCGCGTGAGCGACGTGTCGACGCTCGACGACGCGCTCCTCGCCACCGGCTTTCCGTACGACCGCCACTCGAGCCCCGAGAACAACTTCGACGCCTTCGTCGCGATCAAGAAGAAGTGCCAGGCGGTGCGCCGGTGCGGCTCGGCGGCGCTCGATCTCTGCCTCGTCGCCGACGGTACGTACGACGGCTACTGGGAGAACAAGCTCAAGCCGTGGGACGTCGCCGCCGGGGTCGCGCTCGTTCTCGCAGCCGGCGGTCGCGTCAGCGACTACAGCGGCCGCGCCGCCGACGTGACCACGGGCCAGATCGTGGCGACGAACGGCCATGTCCACGACGCCCTCCTCGCGGAGCTCGAGCTGGCGACGAAGGGTCGCTAAATCGGCCGAGCGTGATCTTCGATCACGCTCGGCCGATTTATTCGCCCAGGTTTGACCAAATCAGCGCTCACGTTCGTGAGCGCCGATTTAGTCGCGCCCTACGACGCCGACGCCTTCGACGGACGTTCCGTGAGCTCGGCGAGGGCGCGATCGCAGTCTTCGACCACGAGGCTGTGCCCCGCGCCGGCGGCGAACGCTCTCGCCTTCTCGTAGGCTTCGCGCGCGTCGGCCGGCGAGCCCCGGCGGTGGATCAGCTTCGCGAGGAGCGCGCGGCCGCCCACGACGTCCCACGTGAAGTCTTTGCTCTCCGCGTACGCGATGCCCTGGCGAAGCGACCCTTCGCCGTCGGCCGTGCCTTGCAGGCCGTCGAGGTACGCGAGGAACATGCGGTTGTAGTTCGCGAGCCTCTCGTAGCTGCCCTCTTCGCACAGGGCGAGCGACTGCTGGAACGCGCCGTACGCCCGCGGCAGGTCGTCGAGGTAGACGAGGCTCCCGCCGAGGTTGTGGAGGTTCACCATCACCTCGTAGGAGAGACCGAGCTCGCGGCCCATCTCGATGGCCTTCTCGCAGTTCGAGGCGGCCGAGCGAAAATCGCGCGTGAAGTGATCGACGATCGAGCGAATGCGAGTGCGCTCGACCGCCGCCGTTCCGTCGCTGGGGAGGAGCAGCTCGGCCTCTTTGAGGCTCTCGAGGGCGGCCGCCCGGTTGCCGAGCGCGGCGGTCGCCTGTGCGAGGGCGAGGGCCACGCGGTGCTTTTCCTGGTCGTCGCTCTTGCCCTTGGCGCCGAGCACGATGCGTCGCAGCTCGTCGAGTCGCTCCGAGGCGCGCTTGAAGTCACCCTGGCGGGTCGAGAGCTCGACCTCGGCGACCAGCACCGACTTGAGGAGCTGCTCGTCGGTGCCGGCGATCTTCCTGGCCTCGGCGAGCCGCTGCCGCGACTCTTCCATTCGCTCGACGGCGGCGAGGATGTGACCCGCGGCGACCCGCACGCGCACGCGCTCGGTGCGCGAGCCGGCCTGGTCGACGCGGTCGGCGACGCGCTTGCAAAGGTCGTCGGCGTCGGGCGCCGAGCGGACGAGACGCACGGCGGTGGCGAGGTGATCGAGCCAGTTGGCCAGCTCGGCGGTCGTGCGCTTCGCGGGATCGGCGAGGGCGATCGCGTGGGTGTAGTCGCGCGCGCCCGTCTCGAGCTGGCGCGCGGCCAGCCGGCGCTCGCCGCTCCGCGCGAAGTAGGTCGCCGCGCGCTCGCGGTCGCCGGCTTCGTAGAGGTGTCTCGCGATGCGCGCCGCGTGGTCGGAGGCGTGCGGGCCCGAGGCCTTCTCGAGCGCCTGTCCCGCGGCGGCGTGCATCTCGCGCGCGGCCTCCGGGGTCAGCGCGTCGACCACGATCTCGGGCAGGATGGGCGAGCTGAAGCCGACGCCCGTGGGCCCCCGGTCGACGATGAAGTCGCGCTCTTTGAGCACGCCGACGGACTTCTCGAGCAGGGGAATCGCCTGGCCGAGCATGCTCGCGAGCACGTTCGTGTCAATGGGATCGCCGAGCACCGCGGCCGCCTGCAAGGTCGATCGATCGGCCTGCGACAGGCGCGCCACCCGCGAGGCGACGAGGCCGCGCAGGGTCTTGGGGAGCGCGAGGTCCTGGCCCACGAGCTTCATCGAAGCGACGCATCGGTTGGCGACCGTCACCGCGCCGGCGTCGACCAGCGCCTTGATGACCTCTTCGACGAAGAGGGGGTGGCCGCTCGCGCGGGCACGGACGAAGCGAAGGAGCTCCTCCGGCGGCGCGTCGATGCCGAGGCGCACCGCCACGAGGCGTTCGACGTCGCCCGGCGACAGGTCGCCCAGATCGATGGTGACGTGGCCCTCGGCCTTCTCGAGCAGGTGCGAGAAGCCGGACCGGGCGGCGAACGCGATCACGAGTCGCGACTGCTTGAGGCGCCGCCGGAGCTCTTCGAGGAGGGCGAAGCTGTCTTCGTCCATCGCGTGCGCCACGTCCCACGCGAAGGCGTACGTGCGATCTTCGCACAAGCTCTGCACCATGCGTATGAACGCTTGCCGGAGGCGCGTGTTGGCGTCGCCCCGCGGCGAGGGCATCGTCGCTCCCAGCGCCGTCAGGACCGCGTTCACCTCCTCGGCCTGGAGGCCGAGGGCGCGGAGTCGCGGCTGCACCGCGCGGATCCGGGCGTCCGAATCGCCCTCGCTCGTGCCGCAGAGCACCTGCAGCATGCACACGATTCCCGAGAGTGAGAACTCGTTGCCGCGGGGCGGACAGGTGGCGGTGTGGAACCCGACGTTGTAGCCGCCCTTGCGGAGGCGGCGCTCGACCTCGTAGAGGAGGCGCGTCTTGCCGATGCCGTGGTCTCCGCGCACGGTGATGACCCTTGCGGTGCGCCGCGTGGCGACCGCCAGGACCTCGCCGATCTTGCGGAGCTCCTCTTTCCGGCCGACGAAGCGGCCGAACGCCTCGCGCGGCCCTCGCACGGCTTCGACGATGACCCCGGAGACGTCGCCGCCGGCGCGGTCGGCCTCGTTGATGGGCTCGAAGTCGAAGAGCGCCTTGATCTGGCGCATCGCCGCCGTGGACACCGCGGCGCGTCCGTCGCGCACCCGCGCGAGATCGCGCGCCGTGTCGAGCAGGCTGCCGAGCCGCTCGTCGTCGGTGGGCTCGCCGGACGGCGACACGTGGATTCGCCCGATGTGGAGCCCGATGCCCGGGGCCTTCGTCGGGTCTAGGCTCCGGAGCGCGACCAGGGCGCAGCGGGTCGCCATCTCGGTGTCGCGTCCGTCGGGGTCGCCGAGGCCGAAGAGGGCGGCGACGTGACCGGCCTCGCGCCGGAGGACGCGACCGCCCCAGCGCTCGATGAGACTGGCCGCGCGATCGATCACGGACGCCGTCGTCTCGCGCGGGAGCTCGATGACGAGACCCGTGACCTCACGCCGCTCTCCCATCTGCGCGGCCCGATCGATGGCCGCGTGGCGTTCGCCCAGCGACGCACGAACGCTCGACGCCGAGCCGCCCGCGGGCATCTCGACGGGCGTCCGGTCGGCGGCTCCGGGGCCATCGGCCTCGAGCATCGGCGCCGGGCCTTCGAGCCGGACGCCTTCGTTCGGTTCGCGGAACCTGGAGAGGAACTCGGTGAGGTCGTGGGCGCCGTAGCGGCTACCCTGCGCGTAAAGGAAGGCCAGCAGCGCCTCGTACATCCGGCCCGCACTCGGGAAGCGGTCGCCCGGGAGCTTCGCCATCGCCGTCTTGAGGATCGCGACCAGCTCGGGAGGGGCGTCGCGGCGGAGGACCTCGATGGGCGGGTACTCGCACGCCTGGACGCGACGGAGCGTCTCGAACTTGGTCGGCGCGCTGAAGGGGTTCACCCCGGCCACGCACTCGTAGAGCAGGGTACCCAGCGAGAAGAGATCGCTCCGTGCATCGACGCGCTCGCCCCGCGCCTGCTCGGGGCTCATGCACCCGAACTTGCCTTGCAGGTGGCCCTCGGGCTCCGATCGGTCGACGGCGCCGCGAGCCTTCGCGATGCCGAAGTCGGTGACCTTCACCTCGCCTTCGAACGACAGGAGGACGTTCTGCGGCGACACGTCGCGATGGACGATGCCTAGGGAGCGCATCTTCTCGTCGCGCCGGCGGTGCGCGTGGTCGAGGCCCTTGGCCACCTCGGATGCGATGTACACGCCCATCTGGATCGGCGAAGGCAGGCCGATGCGCCGTGATCGCGCCAGCATGCTCGCGAGGTCGAGGCCGTGCACGTACTCCATCGCGATGTAGTAGGCGTCCATCGGCGGCGCGATCTCGGGGGTCGAGCCGCCGGCCGCGCTCTCGCCCGCGCTCGCCGCGCTTACCCCGGGCTCTCCGGGGGCCTTGCCCAGGTCGAAGACCTGCACGATGTTCGCGTGCGATAGGTGCACCGCGAGCTTGGCCTCGTGGATGAACATGTCCACGAACTCCTGGCTCCGAGCGAGCTCGGGCAGGATGCGCTTGATGACGAGGATCTTCTCGAAGCCCTCGACGCCGTAGCTCTTGGCCTTGAACACCTCGGCCATGCCGCCTTGGCCCAGCCTCTCGAGAAGGCGATAACGACCGAAGGCGGTGTCCAACCCGGGAAAAAACTACCATCCATCGGCCCCGGTCGCGAGACGCGCTGCGCTGGAGGCGGTGTCGACCGCACGAGCTCGCGTCAGGGCATGGGCCGGCCCGCAAGCTCCGGGGGGCGGGGCGCCGGAACCCCGGGGAACGGCGGCGGTGGGGCAGGATGGCGGACCACGTACACCGGGTTCGTCAGGCCCATCGGGGGGACGGGCATGAACGGCAGCACGTCGTCCAGGCGTCGATCGCCGCGCACGATGACCTGCACCCACCCGTTGTCCGGTCCGACCACGACGTCGAGGTCGCGATCGAAGCGGATCGTGCGGTCCTGCGCGTCGGCGAGGGTGCCCGGCTCGGGGCCGATCTGCGTCGGCCGGCGCGGCACGTCGAAGGTGTCGACGATCCGGTAGCCCGACTCGATCTGTCCCACGACGACCTCGATGCTGGCGACGTCGATCCACGGCGCCGCGCGGACCCGCAGGTGGCCGCGAATCGGGTCTTCGCTCGTGACCGTCTCGTCGCCCGGCCTCGCGCCGCCGAGCGTCAGCTCGATGACCGGCCCGCTGGTGACGGTCGCGTGGCCTCTCTTGATGTTCGCGACCACGAGCAGCGGGTCGACGGGCTTGTCGCCGGTCTTCTCGTCTGGGTTCGCGTTCGCGTTCGCGGCCCCCGCGTCGACCGTGACCATCGTGCGGGGGTACCCGGCCCAGTGGAACTGGATCCGGTGCGAGTCGCTGCTCCCCGTCGCGGCGAAGCGCCACCCGAAGTCGAGCAGCGCCCAGTAGTCGCGCAGGACCTGTTCGACGCGCTCGGGCCGCTCGATGTCGTAGCCGTTGTAAACCTCGATCCCGTCGAAATCGACGCGGCTGTGGAGGCGGGCGCGGGGCCCGTTCGGGTCGAAGCCGATGTTGGCGAAATAGCCGATGCCCTTCGGCAGCCGCGGGTGGTTGAGCTGGAAGTACCGGTCCTTGTCGCCGGTGCGAACGGCGTGAAAGATCGCGGCCATCGTCGTGTGCTTGAAGGGCGGCACCGGGGTGCCCGGCGGGAAGGGAAACACGCCGAAGTGCCCGAAGCCCTTGCTGTAGGTCGTGACCTCGACCCCGGTGACGGAGAGGAGCTCGGACTTGAGATCGAGCGTCTCGATGGCCGACGCGTAGTCGCCGACGATGTTGTGCTCGGTCGGTACCGCGAAGTCGATCCCGGCGGCGGCGAGCGAGAGCACGCGGTCTTCGGGCGCGACCGGCGTGTCGAAGCTGGGGCGCGCGTGCACGTGGAGATCGCAGCCGAGCACCCCCGGCGTCGGCACCACGTGGCGCGGCGCGAGCGAGATCTGCGTCGCGCGGCCGGGCTCGATATCGACGATCTTCGCGTCGACGCTCCACTCGATTCCCTTGGTGGCCGCGACGCGGTAGCGGCCCGCCGGCAGGGGCGTGGCGACGTCGCCGCGGAGCGCGTCGATGACCGGGCCCGCGCCCGACGCGCGATAGTCGGGGCCGAAGCTCGGGTCGACGGTCCCGTCGATCCCTCGAACGAGGAGGCGGGCGGTCAGCGGCTTGCCCGTATCGGCGTCGTCGATGGTGACGTGGAGGTCGCCGCCGGGCGAGACGTCGAGCACGAGATCGCGCGGGGTTCCCGGCACGAACGACGCGAGCGCGCTGGCTCGCCCCGGATCGATCGCCGCGTACCACTCGACGACCGAGGCCGGCACGTCGAGCGAGAAGGCGCCGCCCTCGCCCGCGAGCGCGCGAACTTGCGGGTTGCCCTGCGCGTCGCGGCCGACCACCGTCGCGCGCTCGCCCGTGCCGGTCACGCGCCCGTGGATCGACGCGGTGGCGACGCCCGCGAGCTCGGCGAGGTCGCGCCACACGACCAGGCTCGAGTCGGCCACGAGGATGTGGAGCTCGGCGATCCGGTCGCTGTCGGGCGCGTGCGTGGGGCTGGACGCGGCGACGCGCGTGGGCTCGCCGGGCATGAGGCTCTCTTCGGCAATCGACTCGACGACGACCGGTCCCATCGTCGACGCGATCGCGATGGGATGCGGCTCGACGTCGATGACGAGCGCGCCGCCGGAGACCGTTGCGCGATCGGCGATGGGGCCCACGCCGGGCACGAAGACCACCTGCCCGTTGCTCGGGAGCTCCGCCCGCAACGCGAACTCGTGGCCGGCCGTCTGCCCCGGAGGCGCCGTGATCTGGATCGTCAGCGCGTCATGCGCGGCGTCCGTGCGGAGCTCGAGCTCGGCGAGGATCGTGGCATCGCCGATGGGAATCTCGGTGGTCGCGCGCAGGAGGTCCGGCTCCGGGTGGAGGCCGCTGCGCGTGAGCGTCAGGGGGCGCGCCGTTCCATCGACGACGAGCGCCAGATCGATCTCACGGCTCACGGCCCCGTCGCGGCTGGCGACGGTGAGCTGAGACGCGGTCGGGCGGAGGTCGAAGACGGCGCGGCGGGTCGACAGGGGCGGCCGCGCACGGGCCAAGGGTTTGGTCGTGGCGCCCGGTCGCGTCGCGTAGGCGAGCCCGAAAGCCACGAGTCCCGCGATGACGCCCATCGCGAGCAGCTCGGTGAAAGGTCGGCGTGGGCCCGCCATCGACGCCCGGGACGATACACCACCGACGTTGGCTCCGCTCCGCGACGGAGCGTCACGGCCCGGCGTCGGCGATTTCGGCGGCGCGCGGCCCCGCGAGCGTGACGGTGCGCGCGTGGTCGCCGTCGATCGCGAGCGCGATCGCGAGCTCCGGCTCGCCGCCGAGGGCGTCCAGCGCGTCTTCGCCCCATTCGACGATCAAGAACGCCCCTTCGGTGCGACGCTCGCGCAGGCCGAGCCGGCGGGTCTCCGTGTCGAGCTCCGGGCCTCGAAGGCGGTAGAGGTCCACGTGCACGAGAGGCCCCCGCCACGTCGCCAGCTCGCGCACGAGGGCGAACGTGGGACTCGTCACCCTGCCCCGCACGCCGAGCCCGCGCGCGATCGCGCGCGTGAGGAACGTCTTTCCCGCGCCCAGGCTTCCCGAGAGCAGCACGAGGTCCCCCGGGTCGAGCGACCGCGCGATCGCCGCGCCGAGCCTCCGGGTGTCGCGACGGCTCCCGAGCCGGCGACCGACCGGAGCGGTCACGGAGCCGTCGCAATCGCCGCCGTTGCCGTCACGTAGCCTCCGCCTCGGGCTCCTCGTCGTCTGCCGCCGGGCTCGAAGGCGCTTCGCTCTCGCCGCGGAGCCGGCGAATGCTCGTCATGTCGCCGAGGCTCATCGCGAGGCGAGGGTTCTTGCGGGCGTCTTCCCAGGATCGGGCGTAGAGGAACGCCACGAGGAGACCGCTGACGACGCCGATTAGCTGGCTGGTCGAGAGCTGGTACGGCACCGTCTGGGCGAAGCTCGCAGGCCTGAGAGCGAGATACGCGACGAGCGGCGGCAGGAGGGCCACCACCCGGGCCACCGTGCGCGCCGTCTTGTTCGGAATGCCGAGCGAGATCCCGAAGATGAACCCGAGGCCCATGAGAAAAAGGCACAGCGGGATGTAGACGTGCGCGTCGAGCGTGGGTCCGTAGTTGCCGCGCTCGACGTCGTCGCGCCAGAGCTCGAGGATGAACCGCAAGAAGCCGTAGGCGAACACGAACAGGAAGAACACTTGCCCGCGGAAGCGCGTGTACTTGCGCTGCCAGAGGAGCAGCGTGAGCAGCACCAGGCCGACGAGCGACTCGTAGATCTGCGTCGGATGAACCGGGAAGCTCGTGTTCATCCGAATGAGATCGGTCTCTAGCGCGGTGCCGCGGTAGACATCGAGGTGCCGGACGTAGGCCGGGCTGCCTTCGCCGTTTGCGAGGGTGCCGGCGGCCCAGTGCGGGAACGTCCCCAGCGTCTTCAACCAGCCGGGCGCGCCGTCGGGCAGGCGCTTGCCGAAATCGCAGCCGAAGAGGTAGCAGCCGATACGCGTGACGAGCAGGCCCGACGCCAGGCTCGGGACTGCGTCGTCGGCCCAGGCGAGGAGCCGGATTTTCTTCGGCGCGAGGAACGCCCAGCTCCCGAGGAGGCCCCCGATGAAGCCGCCGTACGCGACGAGGCCCCCGTTGCGCAGGGCGAAGAGGTCCCAGAACGACTTGAACTCCTCGGGATTGGTGACGATGTAGAGCACACGCGATCCGGCCAGGGCCGCCAGCGCCGTGATCACGTAACAGTTGGCCATGGTCTCCTTGGGGAGACCGTCTTTCTCCGCGAGCGGCAGCGTGAGGTACCAGCCGACGACGAGCGACGTGCCGAGCATCACGCCGTAGGCGTAGATGGGCACGTTCGGCGCCTCGTAGCTGACGGCGCGGTAGACGTACGCCGCACCTCCGGTGGCGATCGCGACGACGATCGCCGTGATGGCGTCGTTCTTCTCGCGCCGGGCTCCTGCCACGACGGCATAGACGAAGGCGATGGCGGCGACCGCCGCGAGCGCCCACCACAACCTGAGCGGCACGTGTGGCAGCGGAATACGAAATAGGATCGGGTGCATGGGAGGGCCCGGCCTTCGTTTACAAGAAAAAGGAGAGAAACGCACCTCAGCGGGGTGCATTCGGTGCGTGAGGGTGTGAGCCGGGCGCGCGTCGGCGCGCGTTGAGGTGTGCCGCACGCGTCAAATTGGCCCGCCGCGGCGCGCGGTCTCGGTCTCGGACGCGGACTCGGGCGTGCGCGAGACACCGGGCGCCGTGCTGCATCATGTTGATGCCTCCAGGTCGCGCCATCCCCTGTGGTAGATCCCCCCGGCCATGACTGACATTCGGCCGGTCGCGCCGCGGATGCCTTTGAGTCTGGCGCTTTTCGGGAGCGTCGCCGTGCTCGGCTGCGTGCCGCCAGGCAACGCGCCGCCAGCCGACGCCGGAGCCCCCACCGCGCAGACGCCGCAGCGCCCCGCGGCGACCGCGGTGACGGCCACGGCCTCGCCCGACGTGATGAAAGCGCCGTTCGAAGACGACTTCGAGCACGCGGAGCGGCCGAGCGGCCTGCTGGCGGCGGGCGGTGCGGCCGAGGCTGGCGCCGTCCCGGCACCCGACGCCGCGGAGCTCGACCCGGGCCCGGAATGGATGCCGACGGTCGCGGGCGTCTGGCACGTCGAGGGCGGACGTCTCTGCGGAGAGCACGCGAAGAATCACGGCATCTGGTTGAAGCGCACGCTACCGCCCAATGCGCGCATCGAGTTCGACGCCGTGAGCGAGGCGGCCGACGGCGACCTCAAGGCTGAGTACTGGGGCGACGGCCGGTCGTACGCGACCGCGCTCTCATACACCAACGCCACGAGCTACCTGACGATCTTCGGCGGGTGGCACAACACCTTTCACGTGCTCGCGCGTATCAACGAACACGCGACCGACCGCAAAGAGATCACCGTCGACAAGAACTCCGACGATCCGCGCGAGAAACCCGCGATGGCGGGCCAGCTCTACCATTTCAAGGTGGAGCGGAACGACGGCAAGACGGTGCGGTGGTGGGTCGACGGTAACGAGATGCTGACCTACCCCGACCCCGTGCCCCTCGCCGGACTCGGGCACGACCATTTCGGTTTCAACGACTGGGACGTGAAAGTCTGCTTTGACAATGTCCACGTGGCGCCGTTGCCTTGAGATGGCGACACCGTGGAGCAGTCAGATGTCGAGAAACAGATCGGTGACCTCGAAATCGCCGTCGACCGTCTGCGCTCGCTCTACGAGCAGTACTTCGTAGGAATCGAAAAGATCGAGCCCCAGGTCCCGCGCAAAGACGTCGACCGGCGAATCTACGCGCTACGCAAGGAGCAAATCCGGAACACAGCGCTGCGCTTTCGGTTCCAGATGGTCCTCCAGCGGTACAACACGTACCAGACGCACTGGCAGCGCATCTGCCGCGAGATCGAGAATGGCACCTACAAGCGCCACATGATCCGCGCGCAGCGCCGATTCGGGAGCGTTCGCCCGCCTCGGGGGCCCTCGGAGGCACCGCCTCCCCCGCTCGTCCAGCCGGGGGCGCCGCTCGCGCCTGATCTCCGGGCCGAACTCGCCGAGCTCGATCGCGACTTCTCGTCGCCGCCCGCGAGAGTCGCCGCCGCGGGTCTGGCTTCGAAGCCGCTTTCGCCCCCTCGGCCCCCGCCCATGCCTGCGATCGGACCTCCGAAGAGTCCGCTCGCAGGGAAGGCGTCGATTCTGCCGCCGCGGCCCGGCGTCGCCGGCACGCAGGTGCCACCCGCCGCGCCGGCTGCACCGGTCTGGAAGAAAGTGGCGCCTCCGCTGGCACTGCAGCCGCAGCCTGCTCCGGCCGCGCAGAAGCCCGTGGCTGCCGCTCCCGCTGCGTCTCCGTCTCCGCCTCTCTCTCCTGCGCAAACGCCGCCTCCCGCGCAAGCGCCGCCCCGACCGCCGCCGCCTGCCGTCGCGCCCGTCGTTCAAGCGAAGCCGGTGCCCGCCCTGGTCGATCTTACCGAGGAGCGGATGCGCCAGCTCTACTCGGAACTCGTCGAGACCAAGCGGCGCCAGAACGAATCGACCGCCGCCATCACCTACCAGTCGGTCGCGAAGAGCCTCCTCGAATCGAGCGACCGGCTCCGCAAGAAGCACGGCCGATCCGTCGACTTCGAGGTGATGATCAAGGACGGCAAAGCTGTCTTGCGCCCCGTCATCAAATAGAGCGGCCCCCGTCCCCCTCTCCGCGCCTCTGCGGCCAATCTCGCTCCCGGGCGTGAGCCGAGCGGGAATTGTAGGCGCGAAAGCGCTTCAAGCCGATCGCGGTCCCGGATGGGGAGCTCTTCCCTCCCGGATGGGGCTCATCCCTCCCGGATGGGGAGCTCGAGGGGAGCCCCCGGCTCCCCTCGAACTTGATCAGTGATAAGCGCGGGGCGGGGTCGGAGGCGGAAGGGACGACGAGCGGGCGGACGCAGGGGAGGCTTCGTCGCCGGTAACCCGTTCGTCACAGAACAGGATCGCGCAGTATTTGCTGTCGCTCGCCTGCATGCGACTGCAAAGGGCGACGAGGTCCTCGTCGGCGTCGACCACTGTGCCCTCGGTGGGCTGCGCGGTCCGCGGGTCGTAGGTGCATCGGTCCAGCGCCACCCACCGCCCCCGGAACTCGTCACAGCCGCAGATCTGTGGCCAGGTCAGTCGACTGCCCATGCGCCTTTTCCTTGAATCCGCATCGTGGCGTGCCCCAGCTGCCGTGCCTGGTCTCAGATCGATCGTCGGTGCGGACATTCCCTGCTCGCCAACCGATAACCGGGCGGCCTCGGGCGGTCAAGAACCGGTGTCTTCATGGTGCAACAGGGGGGACCATCTGTTCAGCGAGCCGGCCTGCCACGAACCGTGCTCGTCGTCAAGGGTCGAGGCTCGGCCCGGTAGCGCGTGCTAAATCGGGCACCGTGACGCAGCATTCCCCGGCCCGCTCCCAGGCTCAATGGGCGCCGACATCTTGGAAATCGAAGCCGGATGCGCAGGCGATCGCCTACGACGCGCGGGCCCTCGACGCCGCGTGCGCTCGCCTGCGAGAGCTGCCGCCGCTCGTGACCTCCTGGGAGATCGAGCGGCTCAAGCGCCAGCTCGCCGAGGCCCAGCAGGGAAAGCGCTTTCTGGTTCAGGGAGGTGACTGCGCCGAGACGCTCGCAGACTGCCGGTCTCCGGTCATCGCGAACAAGCTGAAGATTCTTCTCCAGATGTCCCTGGTCATGATCCAGGAGGGGAAGCGGCCCGTCGTGCGCGTGGGCCGTTTCGCCGGGCAGTACGCCAAGCCCCGGAGCAAGCCAACCGAGCTTCGCGACGGGGTTGAGCTGCCGAGCTACTTCGGCGATCTCGTCAATCGGCCCGAGTTTACCGAGAGCGCGCGCCGCGCAGACCCCGAGAACCTCATCGTTGCCTACAGCCACGCAGCGATGACGCTCAACTTCATTCGTTCGCTATCGGGCGGTGGCTTCGCCGACGTTCACCACCCGGAGTTCTGGGAGCTCTCGTTCTTCCGCGGCGCCGGGATGTCGGATGCGTTACGCGCCGAGTACGAGCGCACGACCACGCAGCTCGCTGCGGCCTTGAAGTTCATGGAGGCTCTCGGCGAGAACACGCTTGAAGAGCTGACGCGCGTCGAGTTCTTCACGAGCCACGAAGGGTTGAGTCTTCCCTACGAGTCGGCGCAGACGAGGCAGGTCCCGAGGCGCCACGGCTGGTACGATCTGACCACCCATTTCCCGTGGATCGGGGAGCGAACGCGGGCGCTCGACGGCGCGCACATCGAGTTCTTTCGCGGGATCGAGAACCCGGTCGGCGTGAAGCTCGGACCCACCGTCGGCGCCGATCAGGTGCTGCGGCTCATCGATGCGCTCAACCCGGAGAACGAGCCCGGAAAGCTCGCCCTCGTGACGCGCATGGGCGCGAGGAAGGTGAGCGACGTCTTGCCCGACCTCGTCGAGGCCGTGAAGAAGGCTGGCCGGCTCGTCCTCTGGGTCTGCGATCCGATGCACGGAAACACGCAGGCGGCGCCGTCGGGCCTGAAGACGCGCGATTTCGACCACATCCTGCGCGAGGTGGAGCTCACGTTCGACGTGCACGAGGGCTGTGGCACCTCGCTCGGAGGCGTGCACTTCGAGATGACCGGCGAAGACGTCACCGAGTGCATCGGGGGCGCGGCCGGGATCACCGTCGACGATCTCGACAAGAACTACGCGAGCGCTTGCGATCCTCGCTTGAACTACCGCCAGGCGCTCGAAGTCGGCTTCAGGATCGCGCGGCGCCTGGGCAAGCACGCCATTCCTTCAAGGACCTGAAGGACCCGCCGCGGCAGACGAGGCGGGCGCACTCTCGTTTGCCCCGGCCTGGGCGTCGACCTTCCAGCGGAGCTCGCCGTTCCCCTCGGCGCCCGCGAAACGCAGCCCGAACCACCGAGCGGTGTTGGCGATCGTGGGCCGACCGTCGCCCTCGAAGCGGGGGAACCGGATGCGGAAGGCGCGACGCCAGGGGTTCGTATAGGGGAAGTACCGCTGCTCGAGGGGGCCCGGCTTGACGATGGACTCGATCTTCGAGGGAACGGTCTCGTTCCCCTGGTCGTCGATGAGTCGCACGGTCCACGCGCTGGTCGGACGGCTCAAGTCGGACCAGCGCCAGTTGGTTCCGTAGAGCGCCACGTAAAACTCGTGGTTGTCCGCGGTCTCGCGCAGCGTGCGCTCGAGGACTTCGTGGCGCTGTTCCACCGTCAGCCGATAATCGTCGGCGTAGCGAACGACGTACGCCCATCGAAAGTCCCACGACTCGAAGGTCGCCGTGACCGTCAGCTTGTCCTCGAGCTCGGAGAGTTGAATGACACTCTGCTCGCGGGTCCACCGTTTGAGGACTTGCGCGTAGTCGCCCGGCACGTACTCGCGCGGCCCGGTCGCCAGCGACACGGTGGGCTCTGCGCACGCGACGCAGGGAGATGCGAAAGCCAGAACCAGGGGCAGGCAGGAGATGCGCATCGCGCGACGCGAGCCTAGCAGGCGCGTGGCTCGGCGCGTTACCCGACGCGTCAGGGTGCGCACACCGTTCGCCATGTCTCGGGCGTCATGGCTGTCGTGCACGGATGCACCCGGGCGCGCGGCAGGCCGCTTCGGCAACCGCGCCTCACTCGTGCACTACGCGGCCCGCGGCGGCTGCGACTCGAAGAGGCGCGTGGGCGGCTTCTCGAAGCGACGGTCGTGGCACGGGCGCTGCACCCTGCACTCTGTCGCGACCGATCCTGCGGTCACGACCGATTCGACCTTTTCGACCATGACGCATGAAGACCGCGATTTCCTGACGCCCTGACGTCCGCTTGGCGAGGGCGCCCCGGCGACGCCGTCGGCGCCTGCGCGAAGCACCGGAGAGCCAATGCCCCGAAACCAAAGATCGAGAAGGGCCTCGTGATCGACAAGCTGGGTTTCCTCGTTCGCTTCTGGCAGCTGAAGGGCCGTCATGCGACGCAGGCGAGTCCTGGCGCCCCGCTCTCCAGCTCCGAGCAGGTCGAGCTCCTGTCGCTCATGCAGCTCGTCACGAGCGACTTCAAGATGCCGCCGCCCGGCACGTGCGCGCGGCCTTCGAACGCGCTGCCGGCGCAGCTCATCGGGGAGGGAATCATTCTCGCCGTAGAGGTGCGGCACGTGTGCGCGGCGGCCTTGCTCGTCGCGGGCGTCAAGGCGATGTCCGTTGGCGAGCGCGTCATCATCCGCACGGCCGATGCGGTCAGCGGCGTGGAATACGTCCTCCCGTGCACGCTGGCGTGGGTGCACGACGGCAGCCCCTGCACCATGGCCCTCGTCGTCGACGGAATTCCGACCCGTTCCGAGTGGCTTGCGGCAGGAGCAGGCGGGGCGCCGGCGGTCTCCCGCGATCTGCGCGCCTGGCCGATCGGTAGGCAAGCGCGGCTCGAGAGCTGAATCGCGGCCATTCGCCTTCGCCGCGAGTTTGGCCTACTAATCGGAGTTCATGCTTCTTGAGATTCAGGTTCGCGCGGCGCAGGCACTCGAGCTCACAGCAGACGTTCTCGTCGTCGGCATCTTCCAAACGGGAGGCAAAGGGGCGCTGCCGCCGTCGCTCAAACAAATCGACGAGGCCCTTGGCGGGGCCCTCGCCAAGCTCATGGCCCGTGAAGAGTTCTCTGGCAAGCGCGATCAGACGATCGCGCTCTCCACGCTCGGCCGCATCGGAGCCGAGAAGCTCATGGTCGTCGGGCTGGGCGACCGCCGTTCGCTGGGCGCTCCCGAGGTGCGCACCTTCGCGGCGAAGGCCGCGCGGGGGGCCAACGTCGACAAGGCCGCCTCGCTCGCCATCGCCCTTCCCGGGGGGCTCGAAACCGAACTTCGCGCGGTGGGGGAGGGGCTCGAGCTCGGAGCTTACCGCTTCACCAAGTACCTCACGGGTGACCGGAAGCCGAAGCGATCACTGGCCACGGTGACCCTCGGACTCGCCAGCCGACCGAAGCCCAACGCGCGATCCCTCGTGAGCATCGGCCAGCAAGTTGGGAGCGCGGTCAACTTCTCTCGCGACCTGAGCAACGAGCCGCCGAACGTCATTTACCCGGAGACGTTCGCCACCGCCGCCGAGGCGCTCGCGAAGGCCAACGGACTGCGGGTGCAGGTCTTCGACTTCAAGGAGATCCGCCGGCGCGGGATGAAGCTCATCGACGCCGTGGGCCGCGGAAGCTCACGCGAGCCTCGGTTCATCCACATGTCGTGGACGCCCAAGGGCGCGAAGCGAAAGCTCGTGTTCGTAGGCAAAGGGATCACCTTCGACACCGGAGGCATCAGCATCAAGCCGGCTGCCGGAATGGGCGAGATGAAGCACGATATGAGCGGAGCCGCGAACGTCGTGGCGCTCATGGCGGCCGTCGCCGCGGTGAAGCCGAAGGTCGAGGTGCACGCGATCGCATCGTGCGCCGAGAACATGCCCGACGGCGACGCCTATCGGCCGGGGGACATCTGGGGATCGCTCGATGGCAAGACGGTCGAAATAGTCAACACCGACGCCGAGGGTCGCCTCGTCCTGGCCGATGCGCTCGCCTACGCGCGCTCGCTCGACCCGGACCTGATCGTCGACAACGCAACGCTGACAGGCGCCTGCATGGTCGCCCTCGGCAGCACGACCGCCGGCTGGTACGCGAGCCACGACGACGCGGCTCGCGAGTTTGCTGCGGCGCTGAAGCAGTCGGGCGAGTCGATGTGGCGCATGCCGCTCCTCGAAGAACTGCGCGATCAGATCAAGAGCGAAGTGGCCGACGTGAAGCAGGCCGGCGATCGCTACGGCGGGTCCATCACCGCGGCGCTGTTCTTGCGCGAGTTCGCCGGCACCGGCCGCTGGATCCATTGCGACATCGCCGGCCCCGCGTCGGTCGACCGCCCCACGGGGTGGTCGCAGACGAAGGGCGCGACCGGGCACGCGGTCCTCACGTTCCTCGCACTCATCGAGCGCAGCTCCCGGTGATCCCCACGCCGGCCGAGGCCCTCGAGAAGAAGCTCGGCCGCGCCACGTCGCGCGCCATCGCCGACTTCTCGATGATCGAGGAGGGCGATCGCATCCTCGTGGCCGTGAGCGGCGGGAAGGACAGCTACACGATGCTGGACCTCCTGCGCGCGCTCCAGCGCAAGGCGCCGATCACGTTCGACCTTCGCGTGGTCAACGTCGATCAAGGGCACCCGGGTTATCCAGGCCACGTGCTTCGCGAGTACATGGCCCGTGAGGGTTACGACTTCTCGATGATCGAAGAAGACACCTATTCGATCGTCACCGAGAAGATCCCCAAGGGAAAGACGTTCTGCTCGCTCTGCTCGCGCCTGCGGCGCGGCATCTTGTACCGGGTCGCGAAGGACCTCGGCTGCAACAAGATCGCCCTCGGCCATCACCGCGACGACGTGCTGCAGACCCTTCTTCTGAACCTCGTCTTCGCGGGGCAACTCGGCGCGATGCCGCCGCGGCTCGTCGCCGACGGAGGCGCGCTCGTCGTCGTGCGGCCGCTCGTTTACTGCGCCGAAGAAGACATTCGAGCCTTCGCCGAGCACGCCAAGTTCCCCATCTTGCCTTGCGACCTGTGCGGCACGCAGGAGCACTTGCAGCGCAAGGCGATGGCGCGCCTGCTCGATCAACTCGAGAAAGAGCATCCGGGAACCAAGACGGTGATGCTGAGCGCGCTCCAGAACGTGCGGCCCTCGCACCTGCTCGACCAGCGCCTATGGCGGTCCTTGGACCTCCCGGTGGCCCTCGACGACGAGGACGGGCAACCTCAGGGGCCCCTCGTCCCCCTCGCGCCGCAGCGCTTGCTGCGGGGGTGAGCCGGCAGATTCGTGAGCACGCCCCCCCTCCTCGGCCGGCTGCCTGCGAAGGGCCCCTCGTCACAGGTCGCCATCGCGGGGCTCTACGCGTGGGCCGTGACGGTCGCCCCGGTGGGCGCCTACCACGGCACCTCGTCCGCCACGAAGCTGGCGGCGGCGATCGCGTTCCTCTCGCTCATCGCCGGAGCGGCCGCGGATCGATGGCGGAGAGGTCCGGCCCGCGCGGTCTCGCTCGCCGTGTTCGTCAGCGCGAGCGTCGCGACGTGGATGCTCGCGCCCGCGGCGCTCCGGCCCGTCGCGATCGACACTCCGCAAGGGCTGGCCGGAATGCTCGGCTGGGGACTCTTCGCCCTCGCTTCGGCGGGGCCGGCCCTCGGCGGTCAGCGCGAAGTGGCTCGGGTCATCGACGACGCCCCGCTCGACGCGCGTCGCCGGCTCTCGCGGGGAGACGCTCTCTACCTCGCCGGGGGAACGGCGCTTGCGCTCGCACTGCAATGCACGGGGTGGGACGTGGCGGACCCGGAGCGTGCCCTCCTGGTGCGCCTGATCGCCGTGGCGGCGGCCCTTTCGATCGTCGGGGCCTCGGCCGAACTCGCGCTCGCTCGCCACGAACCGCGCGCACAGCGAAGCGGTCGCGCCCGATGGCGCGGCGCCGCGCCGGCGCTCGCCTTGCTCGGCGCCCTCGCGCTGTCCGGTCTGCTGCTGGGCGCCCGGGGCTGATATCGTTGGCGGACCGATGCAAGTGACGGACGCCGTGGCGATCCTCCTGACCGTTGGAGCCGGGGTCGCGTTCATCGTCGGGGAGCGCGCCCTCGCGCGCGTCGACGACATGCAGGCGATTTACTGGCTGACCATGGGAGTAGGCTCGCTTTACGCCGCCGTGAAGCTGGCGAAGCCGGGGACCAGGGCGTGAACCGTCGCTCGGTCTCGCTGGCCGCTGTGGGCGCGACCGCAATGGTCGCCCAGTTCACGGTCCACTGCGGCGAGAAAGCCCCACCGACGGTCGAGACGGCCTTTCTCGACGGAGCGGTCGCTCGCGTGGGCGACATCGCGATCACGCCGTTGCAAGTCGCGTGGGTCGCAGCCGGCAGCGGGATCTCCCCTCGGCAGGCGATGGACGAGCTCGTCGGCGATGCGCTCGCGTCGCTGGGCGCGCTGGCGCGCGGCTTCGATTCGGACCGGGCTGTGGCCTGGGAGCGGACCGCCGTGCTGGCTCGCCAGGTCCCTTTGCGGTTCGCGAAGGAGGCGGCGCAACAGGGTCCTCCGACCGACGACGAACTCGCCAGCGTGCGGGTCGTTCACGCGGTCGTCATGCGGTCGCCGACCCTTCGCGAAGAAGACGCGCTCACGCTTGCTCGCTCGATTCGCCAGGCGGTGAGCCAGGCGCGTAGCGCAGACGAGTTCGTTCAGCGCGCGGACGCCGTGCCTCATGTCCACGCGAGCGTCGTCGCACAGAACGTCGGTCCCTTCGCGGCCGATGGCGTCGATGCAACCGGTGGCGAGGTAGACGCGGGCTTCGTCGCCGCGGCGTTCGCGCTGCGCACGCCGTTCGAGGTGAGCCCGATCGTCGCCACCCCGTTCGGGTGGCATGTGCTTCAGCTCGTCGAGCGACGGGCTCCGAGCGATCCTGCCGAGGCGGCCGCCCGGAGAGAGGCCCTGGCGGGGGCCGTTCAGACCCTGCGAAGTCGTATGCGGCTCGATGCGCTTCTTCGTACGCTCAGGTCGACCGCCCACGTCGAGACCGCGGTCTCCGCGGACGAGATCATGGCGCGGGCCATGGCCTCGCCGTGAAGGCGAGGTGGTCGAGGAAAGCTCGCCGGCGACGGGAAGGGGACGACGGCCCAGTCGCTCGAGACCAGCACGAGAGCGCGTTCGCGGCGATCCTCGCGGACCTCGTCGCGCGCTTCCCCGGCGCGCGCGCGGCCGCGCTCGTCGACCGAGACGGCGAGACCGTCGACTATGCCGGCTGCCGGAACCCTTACGAACTCAGGGTCGCGGCGGCGCATCTTCGCATCGTCCTCGACCAGGCGCGGTCTCAGCCGTCGGTCACCAAAGCGCTCGGTCAGCCGCGCAGCGTGCTGGTCCGCGCGGGGCGGGCGAGCTTCCTCGTTCAGGCGCTGCCCGAGGCTTACGCACTGGTTGTCTGGATGGCGCGAGGCGCCGGCTTTCGAGGGCGTACACGGGCCGTCCCTGTCTGCGTGCACCGCCTCGCGCGCGAGGCCGGGTGGCCGGCGTCCGTCAGTCCGTGGCACCCCATCGATGTCGACCTGGACGCTCGCAACACGCCGAACGCGCTGCGATTCGGCCACACCCTGGCGTCCCTCGAGGTGCTCGGGCGCTTCCGGACGATCCTGCCCGAACACGAGCGCGCCTGGCGCGTCCGCAATCTTTTTGGCGTCGAGTTCACTTTGGTTCGCGAAGTCGGCGGATTCTGGTACATGGACGCCCTCGTTGCCGAGTGAGTCCCGGAGCCGCGCCACCGACCGCAAACGATTCAAACAAATTCTTTGACAGGAAGCGCCCCGCGACTAGAATCCGCCGCCCACCAGCAAGCCGCATGCAACTGCTGCGACGGCTCAGAGCGAAGAACATCCCTAAGAATTACCGGACCTTCCCTCCGGAAAGCTTGTGAATAATTTCTCGGAATCGAGCGACCCGATCGCTCTCCACTTACCGCTTCCGTCGCCTATTACTTAGCTCGCAGCAGAGTCTCTCAAGACGACGAAATCAGAATCCGGCTCTTGACGGACTCCAGCCGGGGAACTAGAGTACCGCCCCCGACCCCGGAACCATCGGTTCCCTCGGTCCTTGAAAACTGAATCGTACGCTCGACAAAGCGTTCCGCGTTTTCGCGCAAGCGAGCCGCGGGGCGACGACGAGTAGGTTACGGAGACGCGAAATCCGCCGCGGCCATCTCGGCCCGACGTGAAGGAAGCGATCTCCAAACCAAGCCAGAGTCCGAGCTCTGCCAGCTCCACTAAACCGGAGTCGACAACTCGGAGACTCACCAGATTCAACTGGAGAGTTTGATCCTGGCTCAGAACGAACGTTAGCGGCGCGCCTAACACATGCAAGTCGCACGAGAAAGGGCTTCGGCCCCAGTACAGTGGCGCACGGGTGAGTAACACGTGGGTAACGTTCCCTCAGGCGGGGGATAACCTTCCGAAAGGAGGGCTAATACCGCATAAGACCACGGCCTCGAAAGAGGCTGAGGTAAAAGCAGGCCTCTTCACGAAAGCTTGCACCAGAGGATCAGCCCGCGGCCCATCAGCTAGTTGGCAGGGTAACGGCCTACCAAGGCTAAGACGGGTAGCTGGTCTGAGAGGATGATCAGCCACACTGGAACTGAGACACGGTCCAGACTCCTACGGGAGGCAGCAGTGGGGAATCTTGCGCAATGGGCGAAAGCCTGACGCAGCGACGCCGCGTGGGTGATGAAGGCCTTCGGGTTGTAAAGCCCTGTGGGGAGAGACGAATAAGTCGGATCTAATAACTCCGATGATGACGGTATCTCCTTAGCAAGCACCGGCTAACTCTGTGCCAGCAGCCGCGGTAAGACAGAGGGTGCAAACGTTGTTCGGAATTACTGGGCGTAAAGCGTGTGTAGGCGGCTCTGTAAGTCGGATGTGAAAGCCCCGGGCTCAACCCGGGAAGTGCACCCGATACTACAAGGCTTGAGTACCGGAGAGGTTGGTGGAATTCTCGGTGTAGAGGTGAAATTCGTAGATATCGAGAGGAACACCGGTGGCGAAGGCGGCCAACTGGACGAGTACTGACGCTGAGACACGAAAGCGTGGGGAGCAAACAGGATTAGATACCCTGGTAGTCCACGCCGTAAACGATGGGTGCTAGGTGTCACGGGCTTTGACTCCTGTGGTGCCGTAGCTAACGCATTAAGCACCCCGCCTGGGAAGTACGGCCGCAAGGCTAAAACTCAAAGGAATTGACGGGGGCCCGCACAAGCGGT
>OCTA010000377.1_pt1 | contig 40832 bp, 41 predicted proteins | sample 1538991 | NCBI WGS metagenome assembly OCTA01 (sample SAMEA3539302, study PRJEB22396) | soil metagenome | biome: tundra; feature: field; material: soil | place: USA | collected 2010-05 | depth 0.15 m | reverse complement strand
TCAGCCCGTCCCTTCCCTCATGGAGGTGTGACCGGCCCCGCTGACGTTCATCTAGGGTGACGCGGCGGGATCTCCGGTAGGCATGATCGGTGATGCCCGACAGTGGACACAGTGCTCTTCGCGGGGTCAGACTAGTTGACAAATTTTCATCTTAGCCATGCCGTGTAAAAGGCAACTTTAGTGGCAAGCAAGAGTAAGAATAGAGGCTCGCCCGCCTCCGCCCGCACACCCGCCGAGAGTTCGCCGCCCGAGCGGGAGATTCCGGCCTGGCTGGATCGCGTTCGTTACGCACCTCAATCTCGATCCGCCCGATTCGGCTCAGAAGATCTTTCTAGAACGAGCGTTTGAGGCGGTCATCGAGATCAGCAAGAATCTTCCGTCCAAGGCACTTGAAGAGACAGCGGCGCAAAGAAATCATCTTCTGGTTCTCTTTCGCGCGCTGCGAAGCCCCGAATTATTGCCGGAGTTGGAGCGATACGAACCGCTGGCGTCGCCTTACCTGAAGGGTCTGGAGGCGCAGCAGGAGTTGCTGAAACAGGCCGGGGGCTTGATGACAGCCGAGGAAGTGGCGAAAATGTTGCGGCTGACCCGGCAGGCTGTGGATAAGCGGCGTCAGGGACGGAAACTGATTGCGATTCCGCGGGGCCGGCGCGGCTTCGGCTATCCCGTGTGTCAATTCGAAGCCAAAGGCCGGTGCAGGGTCTGGAGGAAATGTTGGGTCTACTCGGGGCCGATGGCTGGTCCCAACTGAACTTTCTTCTCAGTCCGAACTCGGCTCTGGACGACCGGACTCCTCTCGAACTTTTAAAGCAGGGGCGCCTGGCGGCCGTCTTCGATGCGGCCACGGCATTCGGCGAGCATGGAGCTCTCTGATTGTGGCAACTCCTGGCCCGCTTCCGCCACCGCCAGAAGACATCAGCCGACTGAACTTGCCCTTAATTAATCGAGTTGCATCGCCATTGGTTTCGGTCACATGCGATTGACAAGTCGCCGGTCTATTACGGGAGGAACGCGCGCTATCGCTTCGACGACCCTCCGGGCGAATACGGAGTTCTTTACGTTGCCGAGGATCCGCATGGGGCTTTCGTCGAGACATTCGGCCAGTTTGTTTCGAAGTCCGGCTGCCGCGGCGGGTTACGTCCGGAGAGCTTTCGGCCAGAGCTCTGAGCGAATTGGTTTGCGACGAACGGCTCAAGCTGGGTTGACCTGACCGAGGGCCGGACTTGCTCGTCTCGGGACAGATTCTCTACTGTTCGCGGGCGATCATCGGCAATCCCAACTTTGGGCGCGCGCGCTCCACGATCATCCGGATCAAGTGGATGGTTTGTACTATCCGACCAGCCATGATCCCAGGCGAAAAGCGGCTGCCATCTTCAACGAGTCGCTCAGTTGGACGACGCTCTCTCGTGATAGTTGGTTATCGCTTGGTTTGACCTTGCGGGATGTGCTGAACGATTACGGGTTCGGGTTAATTGAAAGTCAGGTTGTGCAGCCGGCCGTTCGGAAGCGCGTTAAGCAGGAACTCTTGTTTTGACCCTTTTTCCGAGAGGGTGTCCGGCAAGTTAACATTGGAAGTTCGCGGATGAGTAAATCCCCAACGGAACGCGGCGCGGAGCTGCGCAAAGAGCTTCAGCATCACGAGTACCTGTATTACGTGCTGGACCGGCCTGAGATAGCGGACACCGAGTACGACATGCTCATGCGGGAGTTGCTGGCGCTTGAAAACGCGCATCCGGAGTTGCGGACGCCCGACTCTCCGACCCAGCGTGTCGGCGGACAACCGCGCGAAGGCTTTGTCAGAGTAGCGCATAGTTCGCCGATGTTGAGCCTGGACAATGCGCTGAACGAAGCGGAACTTCGAGAGTTCGACGCGCGCGTCCGGGGACTGCTGAACTCGACCGACTACGAGTATGTGGCCGAACTGAAACTGGACGGACTTTCGATGGCTTCGCAATACAGCGGCGGGCAGTTCCGGCAGGCGCTGACGCGCGGCGACGGCCGCATCGGCGAGGATGTGACGGAGAACGCACGGACCATCCGGTCGCTTCCGCTGCGATTGCGCAAGCTTCCGGTGGAGGGCGCGTTCGAGGTGCGCGGCGAGGTGGTGATGCAGCGCCGTTCTTTCGAGCGTCTGAACGAAGAGCGCGAGAAGGCCGGCCTGGCGCGTTTTGCGAATCCGCGCAATGCAGCCGCCGGGGCTTTGCGGGCGCTCGATCCAGCGGTGACGGCCGCGCGGCAACTCGACTACTTCAGCTACTTTCTTTTGCAAGACGGCAAGCCGCGGTTTGCCAGTCACTGGGAAAGTCTTGACGCGCTTGAAGCGTCGGGCTTCAAGGTGAATTTGAACCGCAGGAAATGCCAGGGCATCGATGGGTTGCTGGAGTTCATTCGGGAGTGGGAGAGCAAGCGGGATTCGCTTGGCTACGAGATTGACGGTGTGGTGGCGAAGATCGATTCGATACCGCAGCAGGAAGCGCTAGGCTGGACATCGAAAGCGCCGCGCTGGGCAATCGCCTTCAAATATCCGGCGCGCCAGGCCGCCACCGTTTTGGAGAACATCGAAGTGCAGGTTGGACGCACGGGCGCTCTGACGCCGGTTGCGCATCTGCGTCCGGTGACTCTGAGCGGCGTCACGGTCTCGCGCGCGACGCTGCACAACGAGGATGAAATCGAGCGCCTTGGCGTGCAGATTGGGGATACGGTTCTGGTTGAACGCAGCGGCGACGTGATTCCCAAGATCGTTCGGGTGGTGGAGCCGGGAACGGACCGCCGGGCGTTTCACATGCCATCCAGCTGTCCTGTGTGCGGCGGTCATATCGTTCGGGAGGAAGGCGAATCGGCCAGCCGCTGCATGAACACGAATTGCCCCGCGCGGCTGCGGGAATCGCTGCTGCATTTCGCGTCTCGAGGGGTGATGAATATCGACGGGATGGGCGACGCGCTGGTGGATCAACTGCTGGCGCGCGGCATGGTTCACAACATCGCGGATCTCTACGATCTGAAGCTGGAGCAACTGCTCGACCTGGAGCGCATGGGGCAAAAATCGGCGGCTAAGGTTCTGCAAAATATCGCCGGTTCGCGCAGGCAACCGCTGGCGCGAGTCTTGAACGGGCTGGGGATACCCTTTGTCGGCGAGCGGACGGCGCAGATCCTGGCCGCGTATTTTGGCGGCGTTGACGCGATCGCGGCCGCGTCGCTGGAGCAATTGCAAGAGGCGGAAGAGATTGGGCCTAAAGTGGCGGATTCGATCCGGCAATTCTTCGCGGAAGTTCGGAATCGCGACCTGATCGAACGGCTGCGCACCGCGGGCTTGCAGTTCACTGGCGCCATTCAACGAAAGAAAGAAGGTCCGCTGGCGGGGCTTACGTTTGTGATCACGGGGACGCTGCCGACGCTTAAACGCGAGGAAGCGAAGGCGCGCATAGAAGCCGCCGGGGGCAAGGTGGCCGGCTCGGTAAGCGGCAAGACGAGTCACGTGGTGGCGGGCGAAGAAGCGGGATCGAAACTCGACAAGGCGCGCGCGCTGCAAGTCTCGATTATCGACGAAGCGCAACTGCTGGCGATGCTGCCGGAGTGACTGCCTGAAGCGCCTGATTCAAACCCTTGTCGCCTGGGGACCGCTGGGACTTTTCGTGCTCGCGATTGCCGATTCGGCGGGCGTTCCGGCGATAGGCGGGGTGGACGCGCTGCTGATCGCGATCTCCGCAAACCGGCCAGAGCTGGCCTATCCGTCCGCCCTGTGCGCGATTGCCGGATCACTGATCGGAGCTTCCGTGCTGTTCGCGATTGCCCGTAAAGGCGGGCAGGTTTTCCTCGAAAAGTACATAGCCAGCGGCGCCGGAAAACGTCTGCACGCCTGGTTTGAGCAGTACGGTCTGATCACAGTCTTCGTCCCGGCGGTCTCGCCGCTTCCTATGCCTATGAAGATCCCGGTATTTTGTGCGGGCGCCCTGGAAGTGAGTTGGACCGCTTTCTTAACCGTGATGTTGATCGCGCGCGCCATTCGTTACTTTGCGCTGGCGTATCTTGCACAGAGGTATGGGGGCGCGACACTCGGCTTTCTAAAAACGCACTGGGGAGCGGTGCTGATGATCGCGCTGAGTTTGGCGATCGCGGCGGTTATTGCGCTCCGTCTGACCAGGAAGGAAATGCGTGCCCGGAGTTGACATACGATGTGAGCATGTCATTCACCACCCGACGAACTTTCGTCGCTCAGTCAGCGGCTGTGTTGGCCGCATCCAGGCTGGCCTTCGCCAATAAGCTGAGCAAGAACAACCTGGGGGCACAGCTTTATACGGTTCGCAACATCATCGATAGCGATCCCACCAAGATCCTGCAGGAAATCCGCGATATCGGCTACGACGAGATCGAGGCGACCGCCGATACCTTGAAGGTCTGGAGCGCGATTCAGAACAGCGGTCTAATCGCTCGCAGCATTCATTTAAATACCAATCCGACCGACGAACAATTGGCCGACGCGAAAGCGAAGGGCTTTGAATACGCGGTTATCCCTTACATCCCCGTGGAGAAGCGGGGCGGCGTCGATGTGATGAAGAAGCTCGCCGCGTCGTTGCAGGCTTCGGGAAAACGCGCCAAGTCTCACGGGTTGCAGCTTTGCTATCACAATCATGCTTTTGAGTTTGAGCCGATGAACGGCACAACGCCGCTACAGATTCTGATGAGCGAAACCGATCCATCCCTGGTAAAGCTCGAAATGGATATTTTTTGGGTGATAGTGGCGGGTCACAATCCGGTGGATCTTCTGAAGACCTACGCGGGCCGGGTGCCGCTGCTGCATTTGAAGGATAAAGACAAGAGCCTGGCCGCGACGGCGCAGTACAACGAAAACGTGCCCAAGGAAACGTTCAAGGAGATCGGAAACGGATCCATCGACATTCCGGCGGTGCTAAAAGCCGCCGATGCGGCGGGCGCGAAGCACTACTTCGTGGAGCAGGATCAAACGCCCGATCCTATCGCGAGTCTGAAGCAAAGCTACGAGTACTTGAGTAAGCAGTTCGGAAGTTAAGCGCGCTCGAGATAACTGCCGTCGGAGGTGCTGACGCGAATCTTCTCGCCCTCGTTGATGAACGGGGGCACCATCACGACGAGTCCGGTGTCCATCTTGGCGGGCTTGGTCACATTTGAAACCGTTGCGCCTTTAAGACCGGGCTCGGTTTCCTTAACGGTCATTTCGATGCTGGGCGGCAATTCGACGCTGATGGGGCGGCCCTCGTAGAATTCGACGCTGACCTTGAGCTGCGGGATGAGGTACATCACGCCATCGCCGAGGTTGTCTTTCGTCAAGTGGATCTGCTCGTAATTCTCGGTGTTCATGAAGTAGTAGGAATCGCCATCGTCGTACAGATACTCCATTTCCTGCTCGTCGAGTGTAATGCGCTCTACTTTATCTTCGGACGAAAACCGGTGTTCGATCATCGAGCCAGATCGGATGTTCCGCATCTTGGCCTGCACAAAGCCGCGGAGGTTGCCGGGTGTCCGATGGACCATGCTGAACACCGTATGAAGCTCGTTGTTGAACTTCACGACCATGCCGGGGCGCAGTTGTGTAGCTGCAATCATGAATAAAATGAACTCCTCTGTGAGCGCATACGCAATGCGCCGGAAAACACTAAGTTTAACAGGGGCGACGGTTTCGGCCCGGGCTTCAATCCCGGGCTTCGATTATCGATGGACGCAGACTTTCCCGCCCACATCCGAGGGGACGCGCCACATTCCGGCGGCATCGGCTTCGGACGAACGGCTCTGGTTGTCCTCGGTGTAAGCGACCTTGGCGTGCGGCTTCAGCTTCCAGAGAATGCAGCTTTCTTTCCTGTCCGCCGCGCGCTCGACGGGCGCGCACTTGTCGGTCATGGGGATGAGAGTTAGATGACCGAACACGACGGTCTGAGATTCCCAGCCGGGAGGACAGTTCTGTTGACTGGTCGCCGCAGCCGTGACTTCAATCCAGCAAGCCGACTGGCTCCATCCTCCGCGGGCGAGCAGCAGACCCTTCTCGTCGTAGACCCAGGGATCCATATTCTGATAGCTCACGCCCGGCAGATAGGGATTGGCCCAGAGGAACTCGTAGGCGACGCCCGGGCCATCGCGGATGGTGAACCGATCTTCCATGGCCCAGCCTTGCAGGAACTGAGAAACCTGGGCGTTAGGGTCCAAGCTCACCAAGGCGAGCGCGATGATATGTTGCCGCCAGTTGGGATGGTCGAGTTCGGCAGGGTGGAAAGAGAGCAGGTAGTTGGCGGCCGTGTCGGAGAAGTCGCCGCGAGCGTTCTTGGCGGCGGAAAACTCCAGGGCGGCATACAGTTCGTCCGGGTCCGCGATGTCGGGCGTCGTCGTCGAAGGGTTGGACGAAACGGCTGTTTCACCGAGCGCAGTTTTCATAAAGAGGGTGTCACGGATCTGAGCGATGCGGCCTGGGTGGTAATTTGGGCACGGTCGATTGCCGACTTGCGCACGGTCGGCGGCCGTCACTAGGGGCGCGACCCAATCGATAACAAGCGCCACTTGCCGCACTTCGCAGGGATGGGAGACGGCCCACTGAAGCGCTTCCCTGCCCTGCGGTTCGTCGTTCGTGACGGCGTAATAAAGCGCCAGTTCGAAACCGCGTTCCGGTGAGTCGGGCACGGTCTGAACGTGGTGCTCGAAGCTCAGCCAGCGGTCGGTCTGGCGTTCACGATCGCGCTGCAAACGCTTCAGATGCTGGGGGCTTAAGAGCAGCTTCGGGCTTTGCGCGGCGGCGCAGGCGGCGAAGATCAGGGAGAACACCAGAAATTTCGCAAGCAAAAATCATCTTACCCATTCACCAGGCAAGCGTTTGCGTGCGCGGCTGCTCTTCCGGATTCGGAAGGTAAACCGTGTGGCATCGTTCGCAACGATAAATCTCCGCATTGCTTCCGACGAGGCGCAAAACTTCTTCACCTGGAGTAAACCAACGCTTGAGATGGCCGCGGCACATTTTGCCCTTGGCATCTTTTTCGGTGCAGGCCCGCATTCGCAACATGCGGCGCTTCACCTTGATGCCGTTGGAGAGCGTTGCCAGACTCTCGTCGGGGCCGCCGGGCCAGTAATTGCCGCGCTCCGGTTTGTGTCCGTCCACTCCTTTCAGGATACGTAAGGGGAAAAAGCTCTCTGCTACTCTGAGAGTTTTACCGGCTGCAAGCTGCAAAAGCACCCGGCTTTCATCATGCCGGCTCGGGTGAGTGAGACCTACGTTCTGCGTACCTATCCGTTCCGCGAGTCGGACCTGATCGTGAGCTTTTTTACGCGCGATCAGGGCAAACTGCGCGGCGTCGCAAGGCGGGCGCGAAAACCGAAAAGTGCTTTCGGCTCCGGGCTGGAACGGTTGTCGCTGGTGAATCTGTCGTACTCGCAAAAGGAAAATCGCGAACTGGTGAATCTCAACTCATGCGACTTGTTGCAGTCGCAATTCGATCTCCTCGACGATTTCGACGCCAGTGTGGTTCTCGATTATATGGCGGAGGTGAGCGATCACCTGCTGCCCGCCGACGAACCGAACGAGCGATACTTTCGCCTGCTGACGGCGGTGCTCGATTTCATGCACGAACGGACCCCGGGCGCGATTTGGGCGGCCCTCACTTACTTCTCGCTTTGGGCGACGCGGCTATCCGGTTTCCTTCCGGATCTGGCGGCTCATCCGGACCGCAGTCTTTCGGCCGCGTCGCGTGAACTCTCGGCGACCATGCTGCGCACCCACATCGCGCAATTGCCGGTGGTTGTCTGGAACAAAGACACGGCGCTCGATCTCCGGCGCTTTCTTATCCGGCAAATGGAGCAGCACGTGGAACGGCGCTTCCGCACGCCGGCATTGCTCGAAAGCCTGTAAACATTAACTCGCATGGATTCTTTCCAAGACACCATATTCAAGCTGAAGCGCTACTGGGCCGACCGTGGCGTGATCATTCAAGAGCCGTACGACCTGGAAGTGGGCGCCGGCACGATGGCCCCCGAAACGTTTCTGCGCGTGCTTGGGCCGAAGCCTTACAAGGTGGCTTACGTCCAGCCGAGCCGGCGGCCCGCCGATGGGCGCTATGGCGAAAACCCGAACCGGCTGTATAAGCACCAGCAACTGCAAGTCATTCTGAAGCCAACTCCGGACGACGTGATCGACCAGTACCTGGGGAGCCTGGAAGCGATCGGGATCGATCTGCGCAAGCACGATATCAAGTTCGAGGAAGACAACTGGGAGTCGCCGACTTTGGGCGCGTGGGGGATCGGCTGGCAGGTGATGCTGGACGGCATGGAGATCACGCAATTCACTTATTTTCAACAGTGTGGGGGAGTCGACCTGGAGCTGGTTCCGGCCGAGATCACGTACGGTCTGGAGCGCATCGTGGCCTTCCTGCAAAACGTGGACAGCGTATACGACATTGAGTGGGCGCCGGGCGTGAAGTACGCGGATGTGCGTCTGGCGGACGAGGAGCAGTTTTCGGTTTACAACTTCGAGATGGCCGATGTAGCCGCCCTCTGGCAGGAATTCGGCCAGCACGAAAAGGAGGCGCAGCGGCTTTTGCAGCTCTTCAAAACGGCGGAAGACAAGCGGCGTTTTCCGGTGCTCGCCGCTTATGAGCAAGTGCTGAAGTGCTCGCATCTGTTCAACATGCTGGATGCGCGGGGGGCGATCAGCGTGACGGAACGGGTAGGGATTATCGGACGCGTGCGCAGGATCGCGGTGGGTACGGCGCAGGCCTGGACGGAGCAACAGTTTCCGGCAAAGGCGGTGGCTTGATGGCCGGCTTTCTGCTTGAGATCGGGGTGGAAGAAATCCCGGATTGGATGATCGAGGGAGCGCTTGCGAGTCTGCGCGATTCGTTCTCGGAGCAAGCGGGCGCGCTGAACGGAGCGATAGAACTGCTGGATGCCACGCCGCGGCGGTTAGTTCTTCTGGCAACCGGACTGGACTCGCAGTTGGGCGATGTGAACCAGGTGGTCCCCGGCCCTTACGTGTCGGCTGGAGAGAAGGCGGCGCAAGGATTCGCCAGGAAGAATGGCGTCTCTATCGACGCTCTGCATAGAGAACCGGACGCCAAAGGCGAGCGCTATTTCTTCGCCACGGTGAAGAAAGGCGAGTCCGCGCTGGAGCTGTTGACGCGCATCGTCCCCGGCATGATAAGCGGGATTCCGTGGCCCAAGACGATGTACTGGAGCGCCCGCGACGTCCGGTTCATCCGCCCGATCCGCTGGCTGGTGGCGCTGTTAGACGACGAGGTAATTCCGCTTGAAATCGCCGGAGTGAAGTCCGGCAACACAACGCGGGGACACCGCATTCTGGGCGTTAAAAGCCCGGTTCCGGTTACGCTTGCAACCTACGAAACCGCGCTGCGCGACAACTACGTCGTGGTGCGGGCACAGGATAGGAAGCAACGGATCGAGGCCGGGCTGGGCGCGGATGTGGAACCTGACGCGGAGCTGCTGAAAACGCTGGTTTATCTGACGGAGTTTCCCACGCCGGTCCGCGGCCGCTTCGACCCCTCGTATTTGGAATTGCCCAAGGAGATCCTGTCTACCGTAATGCGCCACCACCAGCGCTACTTCTCGGTGTTGGCGGCCGACGGTTCGCTGGCGGCGGAGTTTGTCGCGATTACCAATACCGACGGCGATCCGGACGGACTGATTCGGCAGGGCAACGAGCGAGTGTTGCGCGCGCGCTTTAACGATGCCCGGTTTTTCTGGAAAGTAGATCAGCGGAAGAAACTCATTGACCGCGTCGATGACCTGGCGAAGGTAACGTTCCAGGCCAAACTCGGGAGTTACAAGGATAAGACCGATCGGGTGGCCGCGTTGGCGGTTCAATTAGCGGAGAGGCTGGGGGCGAACCGGACGCCGGTGGAGCGCGCGGCGCTGCTTGCAAAATGCGATCTTACGACCGATATGGTGAAGGAGTTTACGGAGCTGCAAGGCGCGGTCGGCGGCCTCTATGCCAAGGCCCAAGGTGAAGGCGAGCAAATTGCTAACGCAATCTACGACCACTACAAACCAGTAAGCATGGAAGACTCAATTCCGCGAACGCTCGAAGGACAGATTCTCTCAATCGCAGACAAGCTCGATACGCTGCGAGAGTGCTTCCAAATTGGTTTAATTCCGAGTGGCTCCAAAGACCCGTTTGCTTTACGCCGCGCCGCGCAAGGTGTCGTTAAAATTCTGTTCGAGACAAAACTCCCGCTCCAATTAACCCAATTCGTGAGCGATATCCCGCAGCTTTTGGAATTTATGCGGGAACGGATTCAGTTCTATTTGCGCGACGTGCTCGGATACGCTTACGACGAAGTGAATGCGGCGCTGGCAGCGCCGATGTCAACGCTTGCCGATCTGGCCGAGCGAACCGGCGCCATTCACCATATCCGGCCCACGGAAGATTTCGAACCGCTGGCCGCGAGCTTCAAACGCATCAAGAACATACTCACGCAAGCGCGAGTCGAAACGGCCAACGAGCCCGACCCGCGCCTGTTCTCGACAGGACCGGACCAAGAGCTTTACGACGCGTTTCTGAGCGCGCGCGAAGCAACCAGAACGACCTCGTCTTATAGCGGGAAGCTGGCAGCCATCGCCTCGCTCAGGCCGAAGGTCGATTTGTTCTTCGATAAGATTCTTGTAAACGATCCAGATCCAGCGATCCGGCAGAACCGTCTTGCGCTGTTGCACAGCCTGCTGGCGGAGTTCTCCACCATCGCCGATTTTTCGGAAATCGTAACCCAAGGCGCCAGCGCCTGAGATCCGCTCTACGCTGCTATTCGCACAGGAGATTAAGACTGCAATGAAGAAATACATTTATTCGTTCGGCGGCGGTACGGCCGACGGCGACGGCAAGATGAAAGACGTGCTCGGCGGTAAAGGTGCTGGGCTCGCCGAGATGAGCAAGGCAGGCGTGCCTGTCCCGCCCGGTTTCACCATATCGACGGAGGTCTGCAACCTCTACTTTGACCACAGCAACAAGGTTCCCGAGGAAGTTGACGACCAGATTCATCAGGCTTTGGGCAAACTGGAATCCCTGATGGGGAAGAAGTTGGGCGCCGCCGAGGATCCCCTGTTAGTCAGCGTCCGATCCGGCGCGAAGTTCTCCATGCCCGGCATGATGAACACGATTCTGAATCTCGGCTTGAACGATCAATCAACCGAGGGAGTCGCGAAGAAGACCGGCAACCCGCGTTTCGCTTACGACTGCTACCGCCGCTTCATTCAAATGTTCGGGGAAGTGGCGCTGCGCATCGACATGGCGAAGTTCGACCATATCTTCGATTCGCGCAAAGAAAAGGTGAAGGCGAAGCTCGACACCGATTTGACCGCGGAAGACTTGAAAGTCATCATCGGCGAATATAAGAAGCTGGTGAAGAAGGACACCGGCAAGGAATTTCCGCAGGACCCGCTGGATCAGTTGACGCTCTCGCGGGATGCCGTCTTCAATTCCTGGAACACTCCGAAAGCGGTTTATTACCGCCGCATGGAAAAGATTCCGGATTCCATCGGCACCGCCGCCAACGTTCAATCGATGGTGTATGGCAATACCGGCGATAATTCCGGCACCGGCGTCGGCTTCACGCGCAATCCGTCAACGGGCGAACCCACCTTCTATGGCGAATTTCTGGTGAACGCGCAAGGCGAAGACGTGGTGGCCGGCATTCGCACGCCGCAGCCCATCTCCGAGCTTGAGGATGTGATGCCGCAAGCTTACAAGCAGCTGCGCGAGATCACGTCGAACCTCGAAAAGCACTATCGCGATGTGCAGGATTTTGAGTTCACCATTGAAGACGGAATACTGTACATGCTGCAGACCCGCAATGGCAAGCGCACGGGGCCGGCGGCTGTCCGCGTTGCAGTGGACATGGTCGAAGAAGGACTGATCTCGAAGCAGGAAGCGGTGATGCGGGTGGCTCCGAGCCAATTGGATCAGTTGCTGCATCCGGTGCTCGATCCGCAACTGCGCAAGAACCTGCAGAAGATTGCCACTGGTCTGCCGGCTTCCCCGGGCGCCGCGGTGGGCCGTTGTGCATTCTCGTCCGAAGACGCTGTCGTCCTCGCGAAGGATGGCCCCGTCATTCTTTGCCGCAAGGAGACCACGCCGGACGACATTCACGGCATGGACGTTTCGAAGGGCATTCTGACGGCAGTCGGTGGTCTTACCAGCCACGCGGCCGTGGTGGCTCGCGGCATGGGTCGTCCCTGCGTGGTCGGAGCCGCTTCGGTCGCCATCGACGAGGCGAAGAAAATCGCGACCATTCTCTTCGAAGGCAAGAAGATGGTGGTTAAGGAAGGCGAGTGGATCTCGCTCGATGGCACCCTCGGCGAAGTGTATCTGGGCCAATGCAAGACAAGCGATCCAGATCCGAAATCGCACTACTTCGCAAAGTTCATGGAATGGGCGGATGAGTTCCGGGGCACCTTCGGAGTGCGCGCCAATGCCGACATTCCGCGCGACGCGAAACAAGCGCAGCTCTTCGGGGCGGAAGGCATCGGGCTTTGCCGCACGGAGCACATGTTCTTTGCCGAGGACAGGCTGCCGCACGTGCAAGCCATGATTCTGGCGCGCGACGAAAAGACCCGCAAGAAGGCATTGCAGAAGCTTCTGCCCATGCAGCGCAAGGATTTCGCCGGTCTCTTCACCGCCATGAACGGCTTCCCGGTTGTCATTCGCACGCTCGATCCGCCGTTGCACGAATTCCTGCCCAAACGCGAGAACGTGATGGTCGATCTTGCCAAGTTCCCGCACGCCACTCCGAAGGACAAGAAGGAGCTATCGGCCACCTACGGCGTCCCGGTCGGCGAGTTGAAGACTTATCTTCCAAGTTTGCTTGAACGTGTCGAGGAACTGCACGAATTCAATCCGATGCTGGGACATCGCGGTTGCCGGCTGGGCATCACGTATCCGGAAATCACCGAGATGCAGGCGCGGGCCATTTTTGAAGCTGTCGTTCAGGTTTCTAAGAAGGGCGTGAAGGTCATTCCAGAGGTGATGATTCCGCTGATCGGCGGCGTCAAGGAGCTTGAGAATCAGAAAGCGATTGTGGTGAAGGTCGCCGATGAGGTTTTGGGCGCGGCTGGGCTTGCCGATCTCAAATACTACGTTGGAACGATGATCGAGATTCCCCGCGCCGCCCTGTTGGCGGACGAGGTGGCAAAGGAAGCGGAATTCTTTAGCTTCGGCACCAACGATCTCACCCAAACAACCATGGGTCTTTCGCGCGACGACTATACGCATTTCTCTAAACAGTACGAGGACCTCAAGATCTTCAAGGCAGATCCGTTTGCCTCGCTGGATCAAGAGGGAGTCGGCAAATTGATCGAGCTGGCGGTGAAGCTTGGCCGGCAGACGCGGCCCAGCCTTGAGATCGGCATCTGCGGCGAGCATGGCGGCGACCCCGCCTCGGTCGAGTTCTGCTATCGCATCGGCATGAACTATGTTTCGTGCTCACCCTACCGTGTGCCGATCGCACGGCTGGCGGCAGCGCAGGCAGCGCTCGCCCGCACTGAAGGCAAGGCGGAGCAGTCCAGGACCGCCTAGCAACAACATGAGAGAAATGGGGCTTCGAGACTTTGTCGAAGCCTCATTGCTTAATCAGACGCTTGGCCTTAAGCCACTGGTTGAGGACAAATAAAGACAGCCCCAATGGGACCAGCGCGAAGTAAGGCCAATACGTCGCGAACGGTGGCTGCTTCGGCAAAACCGCCAGTGTAGTAATCACCGTGCCACCTTCCAGCCCCGCTTTGCAATTCACCCGCAGCGCCCATTCGCCGGCCGCCGGCAAGTTCACTGTTGCCGCGTAAAGCAGCTTGTTCGTGGCCTGTTCATGGGTGGCCGAAACAGCAATCTCCGGATGGTCCGGCAACGAAAGCCGAAGAGTAACCGCGCCATCCAGAATGGGATTTTGATCGGCGGCGTTTTGCATCAGAATGCTGATGTCCCCAGCGCCAACGCGCAACGGCACGGGCGAGGTGAAGACGCCGATGATCATGTTTCCGTCGCGGACACGTATGCGGAGCGCGCCGCCGTCCGCGCACAACAGGCAAGGGAGCAGCGCTATCGAAACGAGATAGAGCCGATTCAATGGATCATGCCGCGCATTTCCATGGGCTGCAGGAGTATCCACACGCCAGTTACATACAGAACACAAGACAGCGCGGCCCAGGGAGCGCTCAGCGCCAAGGCGGGCCGGACTCCCTTCACGATCTGCTTGCCGATCCGCCAGCACACGTATAGGCTGAGCAGCAATCCGGCATCAAGCAGCAGCAGTTGCAACGGAGTCAGCCAGCTTGCCAGGTACGGCGAAATGGCGGTTTGCGTGGCGGCGGATAGGGCGCGTTGCAGGGCGGGCAGAGCTGCGCTTCCACTGGTGACCAAGTGATAGAGCAAGTGCGCGACCCACATAGAGAACCCGACGGGCAGCAGCGCGAATACGAAGCGCCGCACTCCGTTTGCCAAGTTCGCTTCGCCCGTCAGGCGATTCAGCGCGGCGCAGATGGCCACGGCAAGCGCGGGCGCGAGCACCGTTCCAGCAAAGATGAATGCGGCAACAATCACTGGCATCACAGAGGCGCCCAGGGAGCCGCCCAGGCGAGCGTGCCACGAATGCTCCCACATCATCACCGGGCTCACCATGCCGGCGGCGTTGACAAAGCCGGCGAACACGATCAACAGAGCCAGTGCCGCGAAGTCGGTTCGCCGGGAAAGTTTGCCGATGGAAGAGCGGTAGGGATCGACAAGGAGCGTGGCGGCCGGAGCGATACTCAGCAACCCGATATTGTCATGTGGGCACGCCTTGACGCAATCGAGACAAAACGTGCAATCGAGGTTTCCCGCCTTCTTCGGCTGAAACAGATAGAGTTCGCAGCCGCGCGCATGCCGGTTCCCGCGAATGCAATCGTGAGTGCGGCAGGCGCGGCAAACCTCTTCCTTGCGAACGCGGATTTCACGAGGCGAGATGAGCGAGCCGATAAAGTGGAACTGTCCAATGGGACAAACGTACTTGCAAAAGCTTGCGCCGCGGAAGAAGCCGTCGATCAGCAGGGCCGCGAGGAAATAGGCGGCCACCAGCCAGGCTGTCGCCCACGGGCTCTCCCAGAAACTGAACGCCTCATAAGCCCACAAATAGACAAGCAGCAAAGCGATGGGGAGCCACTTGTTCCGCAACGCGCGCGGCCACCGGAAGCGGGCGGGCAGAACCCCGCGTCCGATGTCGCGCACGAATGTCAGCGGACACGACAGGCAGAATAAGTTTCCTACCAGCAGTATCGCCATCACGGAAAACGCCCGCCAGTGTATCCACGGCAGGACGCCGGCAAGATTCAAGGGCGCGACCTGTGGCCCGAAGAAGCCGTCCGCCATAACCGCGACCGCCAGCAACAGCATCAGACCCTGCGCCACCCGCCGCCAACGCGGCAAGCTAAACCGCTTCATAACCGATTGTTTGCCGCTGGCCGTCGCGCGCCCCCGGACAAACGAAGACCGTTGAGAATCGCGGCCGGTGGACAGCATCCGCATCACGATGCCAACAGCCGGAAGCAGGTAAATCAGCGATCCCGGAACCCACATGATGGCTCCGGCCAGCGTCTGATCTTCGCGGGCAGTCAGGCCGCCGATGCGCATGGCTTCATAGGTTGGATACAACAATTTGCCGGAGAAGATAAAGAACGCGGAGAGCGCCGTGTTGATAAGATCGGCGGAGGCTAGGTAAGGAATGCCCACCCACAAAGGCCAGCGGTAACGTCCCGGTCCCGGCCGCACAATGGGCCACCAGAAGAGCACGCCGGTCCAGAAGAACGATGCGTGCTGAACGGCGTGCCACTGCGTGGATCTCAATGCCAGTTCGTAGAATTGCGGCAGGTGCCAGAAGATGGTGCTGAAGGCGAACACCAGCCAGGCAACCGGGGGAGAAATCAACCAGCCAAAGAAGCGGCGCAGCGGTCGCCATGTCAGGAACGGTCCCAATCCTTCCTTCACCACGGTTTTCGGAAGTCCGCGCAGCAAGGGCAGCATGGGCTGTCCAAGCAGGATCAGCGGCGGCGCAATCATCATCAGCAATAAATGCTGCGCCATGTGCGCCGCAAGAAACAAGCTGTCAAAGGAATCGAGAGGCGATTCACCGGACAGAAACAGCACTGCCAGACCGGCAAGGAAAGCGGCCAGCCGCTCGCCGTCATGTACGTCGCGCACGTGCCGCCTGCCGCGCATCCAACCGCGAACATAGATGGAAGCGATGAGGATGAGGAGAACGATTACGCCTGGATCAAGATTCCACGAAGCGAACGCGGCGCCTGCAACAGACTGCACTTTCCTATTTGCTCACCCCGAGTGCGGGACTCGTAATAACCGCCACGTCGCGCGGGAACTTATTCTCCGGAGGGCTCGACTTATGCACCGGCCGATTGGTTTTCGAACTCAGTGTTTCCATAAACGCCACTAGCGCGTCTACTTCGGCCGGGCTCACCTTTTTCCCGTAAGCGGGCATGTTGCCGCCGCCCTGAACCACTTGACGCACCATCTCGTCGCCCGTGAGGCGCGTGGCCACTTCGTCCAAGGCCGGACCGCGTTCGCCGCCGCCGCCGCCCAGCATGTGACAGTCCCGGCACTGCTTATCCTGGAACACGACGGCGCCGTGCATTTCGAGAGGCGTGCGCCCCTTCACGTATTGGACGGGGATAGCGTCGGCGCTCCAGGAATTCATGACGGGCGACCACGGCGAGGTTTGGCCCATGTAAGCGAGGACGCCAATCACCGTCAGGGTGAAGATGACCAAGAGCACTGCGACTGGCCGGCGGTGCGGGCTCTTCTCGCCGGTGCCCGATATAAACGGAAGCACGAACAGGAAGAAAAGAATGATGGCCGGAGCGGCGAACAGCACCACGACTTCCATCCAATCCGGGAGCAGCGCCAAGGCCGCGAAGACGGCGAGAAAATAAAAGTCAGGACGCGGGTTGGTATCGACAATCGTGGGATTCGGGATTCCCAGCGGACCCTTGGGTCCAAAGACAAAAGCGCACACCAGAATGGCCACAATGACCAGCGCGGAAAAGATGAGATCTTTGCCGACGGCATTCGGCACGAACGGCACGCCTTCTTTTCGCAGGATCTCGGCATACTCCGCATCGTACGTCGCTTTATGAACGGGATGGCCGGGCTTGGGATACTCGTTGATTCCCTTGGTAAGCACCAGCCGTAGATGCATACTCACCAGCGCGATCAAAGCGCCTGGAATGATGAAGACATGGAGTGTGAAGAAACGCGATAGAGTCTCGCCCGCTATGATCGGCCCGGCGAGCAAGAGATGCACCAACTGATTGCCGATGAGAGGCACGCGTCCCGTGATGGAAGCGCCTATCGTCAGGCCCCAGTACGCGTCCTGATCGAACCGCATGACTTGCCCGGTGAACGCCATCGCCAACGTGCACAGCAGCAGGAATATACCGCTCACCCAGGTAAGTTCACGCGGATACTTGTAGGCGCCGAACAGGAACACCTGGATCATGTGCGCGGTCATGATGGCGACCATGAAGTTCGAGCCCCAGTAATGCACCGCGCGCACGTACCAGCCCCAGAACTGCGCGTGATTCAGGTACTGCAGACTGGTGTAGGCTTCGTTCGTCGAAGGAATGTAAACGAAAGCCAGGATAGATCCCGTGACGATCTGGATGATGAAGCAGAGCAGAGTCGCGCTGCCGAATACGTAGAACCAACTGCCCGCGCTCGCCGGCACTTCATGACCGGCCGTTGACGCGTAAAGCGCGGTTAAATGCAGACGGTCGTCAAGCCATACTGCCGCTTCTCTTAGCCACTTCATGCCATGATCTCCGGATCTAAACGGGGTTGGAGAGCGTGGGCATTTCCCCGCCCTTCACCCATAAGACACCCTTTTCCACTTTGTAGTCGTACTCGAAGAGACCCTGGGGAGGCGGCCCAGCCGCGCGCGATCCATCCTCGTAATACGCCCCGCCGTGACAGGGACACAAAAACAAGCCGGACTGTTCAAACCAGCGTACGGGACAGCCCAGATGCGTGCAGTTGATGGCAAACACCTGGAACTCCTTGCCCCGCTTACGGCGGACCCAGCAAGGAATCTCCGCCGTGTCGCCGTCCCATGGCCGCGTGTACGGATTGCGATACGTCGCGATGCGCGTGGCGTTTTCCGGAAAGTTTTCGAGCGCCCCGAGCGAAATCCAGGAGCGTGGGTCCTTCTTTTCAATCAAGCTCGAAAAAACGAACCCAACCAGTGGAACCGCCAGCGCCAGTCCCGCGACAACGTTCACGGCGACTCCAATGGTGAAAAGCCAGTCTCTCCGGGAAGGGTCTGGCGTGTTCCCTTTTATCTCTGTCCGGTTGCTGTCCGGTCCATGATTAGGTGCGCTCATTTCGCTCCTTGCTGGCTGCTGCTTCCCTTACCCTTATTTCCTTCATTTGTTTCTTGGCGCGGGCTGCCGGGACCATTCCCGCTTCCCTCCTGGCCTTTGTTCATATCCCCACCGTGCCCGGCACCGCTGTCGGCCGGACGCTGCACGTTGCCACCCGGCGGACGCAGCGAAACAAGATACGCGGTCAGGTCCGTAACGTCCTGATCGGCCAATGGACGGCCCGAATTCAGTATCCGGTAATCCGGCATCCCAAGATCCGGACGCCCTACGATGATGGACGTTCGCAGCATTTGATCGCTCACCAGTTGCAGGTAGGATGGCTCGGTGACCGGCCCGATCAGCCCGCCTTTGGCATGGCACCCAAAGCAATTTCGCCCAAACAACTTCTTGCCGTGACCGGGGTCGGCCGCCGTCGTCGAAGCATAACCGGGCGCGCCCGCAAGGGTCCTGGGTTTGCCCGAAGTGTCCTCGCCCCAATGACTATAGATGCCGTCCACTAACGCGTCGATCTGTTTATCGCTAAGCGGACCACCCTGGCTGCGGGCCCATGCCGGCATCCCATAGGCGGCGCGACCGTTCACCAGAATCTGGCGCAGCGTATCTTTTGTCAAAACCGCCAAGTAGACGGCGTTGTTAAGTATGCGCGCCGGGCCATTCTTTCCAGCTTCGCCATGACACCCCTGGCAATTCTGCGCGAAGAGCGTCTTAAAATCGGTTGTATCCGCGCGGCTCTCCGCCTCCGACACCTCTGCGCCAGGGCGGCCCGGAGGATCGCAACCGGCGGTCAGCCACAAAACGGAGCACGCCGCAATTAGAGAAGCGCCGCGTTTGACTTGGTTGAAAAAACTCCGCGAAGATCTCATTTCTTAACGGGGCTCTCCGCCCGAGTCGTCCTTGCCGGGGGCGTGTAGAAACGCGCGCTCGGCCAACGGCCAGGATTGCATAGTTTGAATGCTGGTGCTGCGGGCTATGACGTATCCGCCTACCAATCCATAACCCAATTGGCAAACCACGAACCATGGCCAGCTTATGCGGCTGTTCAAGGTCGGGTTCAGCGCGTTCAACGTCGTGGCAACCAGCGCGCTCCAAAACAGCGGCATCAGAATGCCTGCCCAGAAGGGCGCGTACTTGGGAAACATCGGCAGAATGACCGCGTACAGAATTCCGACCAGAATCGAAAGGCAGCCATGCCCGACCAGCGCCGCGAAGAAGGCAATACCGTTAAAGGCTCGCAGTTGTTCGATACTCGCGTTGCCCAGATCGGGGATGACCATTCCCGCCAGCAGATTGATCGGGTACCAGATGCTGTGCTGCGCGAACAGGCCATAGAGACAAGCCAGCACGGCCATCGCGGTAGCGCCCGCCAAGCCGCCCCACACGCCGGCGGAGTAAGGACGCACCTCTTCGGGAATCCGCATCCGGTGCTTGTACTCTCCCATTTGTAGCCGGACCACCGAACGCGCTTCCACCATGATGGGAGCGGGGCGCAGAGCCTTGTCTATTGGCATTTCCTCGTGCTCTTCATGCGGTATGACGTTCTTCCACCAGCCGATCACTGAGCGGACTAGAACTACTAGCGCCACCGCGCCCACGGTCCAGTGAGTAACCGTGGCGGCAGCCAAAAGCGTTACCGCAAATGCAAGCACCATCGGCCAGAAGGTCGGGGCCGGCATTTGGATATTCGGTTCGTTGCTGCGTTCTCCAGCTTCACCATGATGCACTTCATGTGACATAGATTCGTCTACCTGCCAATGATGTAAACAACCGTGAAAACTATGACCCAAACGCCATCGACAAAATGCCAGTACCAGGAAAGCAGCTTCACGCGGCGAAATTGAGTCTGAATGGGGAACCCGGCCAGCGTTGCTATCAGGACCAGCAATAAAAACGAGAGCCCAACGATGACGTGGCTCCCATGCAGGCCCACCAGCGCGTAGAAGGTTGAGCCAAACAGATTCGTGCTGATGGTCAGATGATCCTCGACAATCAACTTGCGCCATTCGACTCCGGTCGCGGTCAGGAATTCACCGCCCAAGAGAATGGTGGCCAGCAACCAGAGCTTAAACTTTCCAATCTGGTTATGCTCAAGCGCGTGCTCCGCGAAGTAGACGGTGAGGCTGCTTGAAAGCAGGCAGATGCTGGAGAAAATGGGCAGGTCGAGTACATCTTTCGGATACGGGCCCGTCAGGCTCCGGCCAATGTAAACCAGATACGCAGCCACGAAGATCGCGAAGAGCGCGCTTTCCGTGACTATCAGAAAAATGATGCCGACAGAGCCGCGATCCGGGAGCTTCCAACTGCTCTCGAGCGCGAGCGCATCGGCGGTGATTGCTTGTCCGTCTGGCATGTCTACCTTATTCGTATTTCCAATCGGGATCTTGCGGATGCTTCAAATCCCATAACGGTCTGCTGCTGCGAACGACCGGCAGTTTTTCGAAGTTGTACTCGGGGGGCGGCGAACTGGTCGCCCATTCGAGCGTCCAGGCATCCCACGGGTCGTCTCCGGCCGGCGCTCCTTTGATTGCCGAATACACAAAGTTCCACACAAATAATAGGATGCCGGGCAACTGCACCAGCGTACCTATGGAAGCGATGAGGTTGAAGGTGTCCCATCCGCGGCCCGGCGAGTAGGTGTAAATGCGGCGCGGCATGCCTAGCAGCCCGGCGAAGTGCAGCGGGATGAACGTTAAATTGACGCCAATCGTGAACAGCCAGAAATGCCATTTCCCAAGCTTCTCGTCATACATTTTGCCGATGGCTTTTGGATACCAGTAGTACATCCCGGCGAAGAGACCGAACACCAGGCCCAGCACGAGCGTGAAGTGGAAATGGGCGACCACGAAATAGGAATCGTGGAGCTGCCAATCGAAAGGCGCAATCGCCAGCATGATCCCGGTGAGCCCGGCGGCCAGAAATTGGAACAGAAACCCACAGCAGAAAAGCAGGGGCGTATCGAGCCGCAGTCTCCCGCCGTACATCGTCGCGGTCCAGTTGAAAATCTTGATTCCAGTGGGTATGCCGACCAGCATAGTGGCGGCGGCAAAGAAGGTGTTGCCCCAAGACGTCAGGCCGACCGCGAACATGTGGTGCGCCCACACGCCGAGGCTGATGAACCCGATGGCAACCACCGCGCCCACCATGGCTTGGCGTCCGAAAAGGGGCTTGCGGGAAAAAATCGGGATAACTTCGGAGAGGATCGCGAAGGCCGGGAAGATTAGAACGTAAACTTCGGGGTGACCGAAGATCCAAAAGAAGTGCTGCCACAAAACGGCGGAGCCGCCCGCTTGCGTGTTGAAGAAATTCGATCCGAGAAAGCGGTCCATCTCGAGCATGATCTGAGCGGCGGAGAGAGGCGGCAGAACGATAACGATCATCCAGGCGTCAATCAGCATCACCCAGACGAACATCGGCATTCTGCCGAGCGTCATGCCTGGGCAGCGCATGCTTATGGTTGTCGCAATGACGTTGATGGAACTGGTAATGCTGCTGAGGCCCGCGACCAGAACGGCGAGGGCCCAGTAGTCGGTGGCCGAACCACGCGAGAAGGCTTTCGATGTCAGCGGCGCATACGCAAACCATCCCACGTCCGGAGCCGACCCCGCTCCCGACAATCCGCCGCCGCCGATATAGCTGAAGTAAAGAAATAGGCCCGCGAAGAGGAACACCCAATAGCCAAAGGCGTTCAAGCGCGGAAAGGCCATGTCGCGCGCCCCGATCATCAGCGGCACCAGGTAGTTCGAAAAGCCCGCTACCATTGGCATGCCGACCAGGAATACCATGGTGGTGCCATGCATGGTGAACAACCGGTTGAAAGTATCCGGACCTACTACGTGTCCGTTGGGAAACGCCAATTGAAGACGCATCACCACCGCCATCAGGCCCGCGACGACAAGGAACAGCAGCGCCGTAACGATGTACATCAAGCCGAGACGTTTGTGATCGATGGTCGCAACCCACTTATATAGGGTCTCCGAAAACGAGAACTCCTTAACGGCGGGCCGGTTCAATGGATAATCTAGCGTTGCCATGAGATCCTCTTCAGTCGAGCGTCCGCAGGTAGGACATGACCTGATCCAGTTCCTGATCGGTGAGCCTCATGCCAGGCATAAGGCACCCGGGCTTGGCCTCCTGCGGATCGTTTACCCAAGCACGCAAGTTCTGGGCGGTGTTCGTTAAAACGCCTGCGCCAATGGTTTGCCTGCTCATTAGATGGGTCAGATCGGGGCCGAATTTCCCCTTCGCGGTGGTGCCCTGAACCACGTGGCAGTTGGCGCAAGATAGCGATAGAAAGGCATTCTTGCCCCGCGCGGCGCCGGCGTCTTCCGCCCCGTCTTTCTGCTGCGCGGCAGCCCACTTGCGAAAGTCTTCCGGTGTGTCCGCCACTACCCGGAGAAACATGTTGGCGTGCTGCGTGCCGCAATACTCGGCGCAGTTGCCGACGTAAACACCAGGCTGCTTCGGATCGATCCAGGTGAAATTGTCGCGGTTGGGGATCAGATCCGTCTTTCCGGATAGCTGTGGCACCCAGAAGCTATGGATCACGTCCATGCTCTGCAATTTGAAATAGGTCGCAGTCTTGCCATCGACGTTCGCTGGGATGTGAATCTCGTTGGCGGTGGTAAATCCGTACTGCGGATAATTCACCTCCCACCACCACTGATGCCCGATCAAGGTAACGTCCAGTTTTTTCACCGGCGGACTCGCATTCTCAACTGCGGCAATCACGCGCGCTGAAACGCCGATCAGCACAAACACAATCAGAATCGGAATCACCGTCCAAGCAATTTCAATCTGGTTACTGCCGTAGACTTGCGGCGGCTCTTGATGCGCGTCGTCGCCGGGGCGGCGTCGAAAGCGGTAGATCGTATAAACGAGCAAGCTCGCAACTACTAGAAAGATCGCTCCAGTAATGGCGAACGTGAGGTAGGCAATGTTTTTCTCCGCTTCCGCCGGACTAGCCAGCGGTTTGAAAATATCCGTGACCCGATGCTCCGCCACGCCAGGAACCTGCATCTGGAGCAGCATTGCAACCATGAGAACCAACACTTCGCGTTCCCCCTTATCAACTCGTAAACACTACTTTACATTGCTCGATCAAAAATCGATAACACAAATTTTCGAGGAGATTTCGAGACGCTCGGAGGTTTGCGGAAACTTTGACAAGCGCTTTAGCTATAGTGGAAATTCCTAGATGTCCCTGCAAGTCCAGCGGCGGGAAGTAGAAGGCATTGCCTTGTTGAGCCTTGCGGGCAGGCTGGTGCTTGGCGATGAAACCGCTACGCTGCGGGATACGCTTGCCGCCCTGATAGCAGATGCTATCACTCGCGTGATCCTCGATCTAAAAGCCCTCACTTTCATCGACAGCACGGGACTCGGAATACTGGTGGCGGCACACACCATTTTCGAGAAGGCGGGCGGCGGCTTGCGTCTGCTGCATCTGACCCAGCGCCACATTCAACTGCTCGTGCTTACAAAACTCACCGCCATCTTCAGGGTTTTCGATGACGAACAGGGCGCCATCGATAGCTTTTTTCCGGACCGCCGGCTCCGGTCGTTCGACATTCTGGAGTTCGTTAGAAGCCAGGCCAAAGAGACGCAGCCAGAGAAGGCTCCGGGCGTGGATTAAACGTGCGCTAATCTGAGAGGACATGGCCAAGTTCAGCGAGGTTATCGGTTCCGCGGCTGCAATTGCAAAAGGCATGAGCATCACCTTGCGAGAGATGATGCAGCCTGCGATCACGGAAGAGTACCCGGACGGGCCAGCGCAGTTGCAGGAACGCTTTCGCGGCGCTCACGTATTACAGCGGGACGAAAACGGCTTGGAAAAGTGCGTCGCTTGCTTCCTCTGCGCGGCGGCCTGCCCGGCGGATTGCATCTACATAGAAGCCGCGGAAAACACCGCGGAAGAACGCTACAGCGGCTCCGAACGATATGCCAAAGTTTATAACATCGACTACAACCGCTGCATCTTCTGCGGGTACTGCGTGGAAGCCTGCCCTACCGACGCGATCACGCACGGCCACGGGTTCGAACTAGCCAGCTACAACACGTCCACGCTGGTGATGCGCAAGGAACAAATGCTGGTAGCGCTGCCGGAGAATGGCAAAACTCCCTCGCAAAGCAATATGGCACCGGCGGGCGCAGAGCCGATTCTTCCTACGGGCACTCACTGATCGTTCCTGCCGCGCCTCGGTCCTCCCGCGCCTCGGTTCTGTTGCACCCAGTTCCGACTAACCCAGCGGCACCACCAGGATTGGCTTTGTGGTTGGCGCGGGTGACCCGGCGCCAGGCTCAACCGTCACCGCGACCGCCGCAACCTGACTCCCGTCGACCGCTGTTTCGGATACGTGAACGAAATCCCCCGCCGCGTTTGCGCGGAACAGTCCCGCCGGGGCTGGCGCGCCTTTTGCAGGGACGAGCCAAAGCTCAAATGTCTTATCGGACGCAATTTGTGGCAGGTCGGAGCCCACGAAAACGAATCCGCCAGCTTTGTTGACGAAGACTCGGCCATGCGCGACGTCATCCGATTTGCCAAACTGCACGGTCTTGGTTTGCGATCTGCTCAAAATTTCGAGCGCCGACCTTAATTGATCCCGCTGCGCATGGACCCGCTTCAGATCGTCCCGCGCACGGCTCAATTCGTTTGTGGACCAAGCTCCAAACGCCAACAGCACAAGGCACGCGGCGGCCAGCGCATAGCGCGCAAAGGACCACTTCCGGACCGGCTTTTCCGCTTGCAATCCCGCCAGCAGGCGGCGTCTGACACTCGACGGCGCCTCTAAGGAGTCAGTCAGACCCGCCAGTGTTACTGTCGCATTCACAGCTTCGTCAATGTGATCGATACAAAAAGCACACTCTTCCGCCACATGCTCGTCGATCTGAGTGGCCTCTTCGGGCTCGAGCGCTCCCAGGGCGTACAACTCGTAGAGATCCTTCATCTCTTCGTGTGTCATTGCGCCGCCCCCGTTTTCATTGCCAAGCGGAGACGCCCCAGCCCAGACCTCATCCAGGTCTTCACGGTTCCAAGCGGTTCGTTCAAACGCGTTGCGATTTCGGTCTGCGAGAAGCCTTCGTAATAGGCCATCTCCAAAACGCGCTTTTCGTTTGGGGTCAGATTCGACAACGCCGTTTTCACGGTGCGCGCCCGATCAAGGAGCGATTCAGGCTCTCCCGAGCGCTGGGCGATCAGAAGCGGGTCAACCAAATCAATCGAACGCAGCCGGCTGCTAAACCGCGTTTTAGCCGACCGAAGATAATCAATCGCCATGTTCCGCGCAATGGCGACAATCCAAACGCCAAGCGCTCCGCGACTCGGATCAAAGTCGCGGCTGCGGTTCCAAAGCCGGATGAACAGCTCTTGCAGCAAGTCCTCGGCAGCGGTTTTATCGCGCGTGATCCGCATCAAGAGTGAATAGGCGAGCGAACCATACCGGTCGTACACCGATGCGAGAGCCTCGGGGTCACGCCTCTTTAGCCGCTCTATAAGATCAGCCTCGGTGCTGAGTTGGGAACTCATCCTGTCGTTGATAGACGCGCTGCGCCATGAACGTTTCGGAATCAATGGTAACAGGAGTAACAGGGATCGATCGACGTTACCGCAACCGCTCCGCTTTTTCGCAAGAAGTCTGCTGGGGCGTCCGTTTTAGCCGGCGACGTTCGGATTGATGGCGCCTCTTTCTCCTGATCGGATTAGGAGTGCTGGGCCGCACCTCCAGCGTTTCCGCGTAAGTCCGGTTCGATCATCCGTGGCGCGGGCCGGTCTGCGCGGGCTGGAGCCAACGTGGTATTGTCAAAGTACTCTGAGAAATTCGTATGATTGAAGGCTTACTTAGACCACAGCACTTGCTCGTTATTCTGGCAGTGGCCGTTTTTGTATTTGGCGGCAAGAAGCTTCCCGAACTTGGAAAGGGCCTCGGAGAAGGCATCAAGCAGTTCCGGGACAGCATCAAAGGCGAAAGCGCGGGTTCGGAAGGCGGCTCCAAGGCTGCCAGCGTTACAAAAGAGACTTAGGCTGGCTGAGTTACGCCTGCACGATGAACCTCTTAGGCGCGTCGCCTAGATACCCAAACGGATAGCACGTGATGAGCGTGAGCGTGGCAGTCCGGCTGGGAGCAAGTACGTCAACATTATCCGGATCGACTATCTTGATCGCCGTAACATGGTAAGTGTATCGCCGGGCGCCGCCTACTACTTCGATCTCATCTTTAACTCTGATCCGCGACAGGGGCCGAAAGGCAGTATCGCGATGACCGGAAATTACGCTATTGCCGACACTGCCGAAGGCGGCGCTTCCTGGCATGTGGCCGGCAGCGAGGCTCAGGCTTGCTTCGTCATCGCCCTCGACAACCATGACGTCGAGACCACATCGCTTTGCCTGGATGCGCCCCAAAATCTGGATGGACTGCGGAAGCGCCAGCAGCATTCGAAGCGGAGCCGCTGCCTGAGTTTGCGCGATCAGCGATGGATGGCTTTCGAAGGCTGAGTACCGCAGCAGATTAAATCCAGCCACCCCGGTCGCCAGGAGTCCCGAAGCGAACAGAACGAGTTCGAGCCGCACGCGCCGCACGCTCATCGCGCGTGAAGATCCCTGGCGTGAACGGCTGCGTGGCCGCGCCTTTTCTCAAGCGCCGCGACGAGTGCTTCTAAGCGGCGGTTGCGAGTTTCAAGGCGAGTCACTTCGTTTGAAACCGTGCTGCTGCCGGTGAAGGTCCGAGCGACGTCCTGAGACGTTCGCGAGACGGAGGAGGAGCTATGGGGCGCGCGCTCGGCACGCTGCTCCAACTGCTGCCCTGATCGTAAGGCGCCGAGAGTCACGCCAGCAAGCAGCCCGATGGCCAGAGCCGCTGCGAAGCCTTTCCATTTACATCTAAGCAAAATGCCGAATCCGTCCGCCCTTTGCGCTATCTCTTTTGGCTCAAATGCGGTTACAAGGAAAGGGGAACTTGGCCTGGGAAGCACCATTGCAAGACTCCACTAAAAACGCCGCTTGTCCGTGCGCAGCCGGCGTGCGTAAATCAGTAAAGACAAACACATCAGACAGATGCCCGCGGAACCCCGCGCATAAGTTTGACTTGCTGTGCGCGGTAATCGTGTCCGGTTCTCCGCCAGTTCGGCATTCGATTGGTTCGGCCGCGCATCCGCCAGTTTCGCCGCCTGAACACCCTCTGCCTTATTGCCAGCAATCCGCGTCGGAGAAACCAGCCACATAGTTACCACTTTCATGTCGTCAGGCGACAGCGTCTCGGGAAGTTTGTCGTAAGAAGGGTCAACGGCCAGCACGGGTTCCGCTGTTCCGGTAGTCAGTTTTACGGCCTCAAGCTTTGGATAAACGAACTCCAAAGGCGCGCCGCAACCTGGACATGACCAAGCGCGTAGAGCCCGCTGGCCGGAATCGCTTCTCTTGAACGTCAACAAATCCGTCGGAGCGCTTTGCCGCAGCCGCCGGTTGGGAACTGCCAGCAGGAGGTAATGCGGGTCGCCCGACTCGGCCGTTACGCGGACAATCGCCCGATCGGAAAGGCGGTCCTCGACACTGAACTTGTAAGTGCCTGGCGAGAGCACTGCTTCGGCTCCTGTAAGGGGCTCGAAAGTTTTACAACTTGAGCGTTATCGAACTGCGGCCGCGCAATCGGCGCGCACAGCCCGGTTAACAGCAGAAACGACAGCGTTCGGGAGCATCTTCGTGGCACAGCTCACCTCCTTCTTATATACGCGGGAACGGCGCCGTTTGGAACAAGAAAGTCTGGCGTTTTCGACTGGCTAGCGACGATAGTTCTGAATATAAGAATCTCTGGGCAAGCCGACCGCCCTTGCCTTTTGTCGCACCAGTATGGCATCTTCCCGGTTCATGCGCCCGCCCAACGTGACCACGTAAGGACTGCCTTTACCGCTCGGCGAGAAGACTTCCGGATGAAAACCGGGATACTTCGATTCGACCCATTCAGCCTTCTTTTTCGCTTCGTCCTCGCGGCTATAGGTGAAGGAAACTACGCGCCAGACAGCCGCCCCGGCCGCCGGCGCTTTTCCGTCGGCTACGCCGCTCCTCGAAGCGGACCTGGCCGGACCGACCGCCCGCGTGGGCCAGGAAGAGCCTGGAGTGCCGGCCGGCTTATCCGAACTCCGCGCCACCGGTGCAGCCGGATTCGGATTAACGGTAGGACTTGGCCTGCTCTTCGGCCTTGCCAGCCAAAGCACGCCTACCGCAAGCAGCAGCGCCAGCAGCAGGTAGGCACTTTTCTTGAAAGGAGACGATTCTGGCCGCTCGCCCAAATCCAAGCGCTCCCGCCGCGGAGGAATAGCTATTTCCGGCCGCGGTCGCGACGGCTCCAGGTTGCGGAGAGGTTCGGAACCGGGGATCACTGCGGCGGCAGCCGCCTGAACCGGCTCGGGCTGTGGGGGTGGTGGCGGCGGCGCTGGAGCCCGGCGTGCCAGCATCGTGCGCACTTCCGGCAGCGTACATCTCGCCTGCGCATCCGGGTCGAGACAGCGCCGGACAATGTCGTTGAAGGGATAAGGCAACTCGCCGGCATTCTCCCTGCAATTCCCTTCGCAGGGCTTCTGCGTAAGAACCTCGAACAGGGTAGCGCCTAAGCGGAAAACATCCATCGCGGGCGACGGCATCTCTTCGCCATTAACCGGTGTATTGATCCTGCGGATGCCGGTGGTGGTCAACTTGACGGAATCGCCGATCGCGAGAATCTTATCGGGCGCGAGCACCGAATGCGTGAACCCGTTGCCATGCAGAAATTCCAGCGCATTCGCCACGCTGCCTAGAACTTCGCGCGTCTCCGCGGGTGTCAACGCCCGCGCCAGGATGACGTCGCCGAGAGTCTCATCCGGTTTTACGAGCACGCGATACGGAAACGGCGCGCCATTGGATTCGAGTTCTCCCGCGCTCAAAGGCGGCGATAAATTCGGATGGCGAAGTTGGACCGAGTCCCGCCAAAGCTGAAACTCTTCCGGACTGAGTTTTCCCGGCGCGAAGAATTGAGCCACCGCGTTGGTGAACCGATCGCCCAGCACACGCACCTTGAAAGACGCGGAACTTTCTCCGGCATGAAGACAGTTTTCGATTTCGTAGCCGCCCTCCAGCACGGTTCCTTCAAGACCGGTCCAGTTCGGTGTATCGGCAGGTGTTTCTGTAGGCATTCTGAGCACGTGAAAAGAGGGAAACACGGCTAGCGAGGCGCCCAGGCCGCGTCCGGTTTCCACTCGCCAATATAACAGCTTGCCCAGACTCGAGGTTCGCAACCTATAATCATGTAATGAAGCGTAGAGAGTGGATTGCAGCGCGCGAAAACGACGCGGTCCGAACCCAAATGCATTACGCCCGCCGGGGCGACGTCACAGGGGAGATGGAATACATCGCCCAACGCGAGCGCCTCGCCCCCGAACTGATCCGGCAGGAAGTGGCGCGGGGCAGGATGATTATCCCCGCCAATATCAATCACCACAGCCTTGAACCCATGTGCATCGGGGTTGAATCGCAGTGCAAGATCAATGCCAACATCGGCAACTCGTCCACCACTTCGAATATCGACGAAGAACTGGCGAAGCTGGGCTACGCGATAAAATTCGGCGCCGACACGGTGATGGATCTTTCGACCGGCGGCGACATCCCCCGCATCCGTAAAGCGATTATCGAGGCTTCGCCGGTGCCAATCGGAACAGTGCCCATCTACGAGGCCCTCAACCGCGTGCGCCGGGTGGAGGATCTGAACATCGACGTCATGCTTGAAGTGATTGAAGAGCAGGCCGAGCAGGGCGTGGATTACATGACCATTCACGCGGGCGTACTGGTGCAATACGTTCCGCTCACGACGCGACGCATTACCGGAATCGTCAGCCGCGGCGGCTCCATTCTCGCCGAATGGATGGTGAAGAATCACAAACAGAATTTCCTCTACGAGCATTACGACAGGATTTGCAAAATCTTCCAGAAGCACGATGTCAGCTTCTCGCTGGGCGACGGATTGCGGCCCGGTTGTCTCGCCGACGCGAGCGACGCCGCTCAGTTCGCGGAGCTCAAGACGCTTGGCGAACTCACCAAGAAAGCCTGGGAGTACGATGTTCAGGTGATGATCGAAGGGCCGGGTCACATTCCGCTCGACCAGATCGCCTTGCAGGTTGAGAAGGAACGCGCGCTTTGCTACGACGCGCCCTTCTATACGCTCGGGCCGCTGGTGACCGACATCGCCCCCGGCTACGACCACATCACATCCGCCATCGGCGCCGCTCTCATCGGCTGGCACGGGGCGTCGATGCTCTGCTACGTCACGCCGAAGGAGCACCTTGGCCTGCCCAACCGCGAGGACGTGAAGCAGGGCATCATTGCCTACAAGATTGCCGCTCATGCCGCCGATGTGGCCCGTCATCGCGCCGGCGCCCGCGACCGCGACGACGAACTCTCGCGCGCCCGTTTCAACTTCGATTGGAAGCGGCAGTTCGAGCTTTCCCTCGATCCCGAGACCGCCCAAGCCTACCACGACGAGACGCTGCCGGAAGAAGGCTTCAAGGACGCTGCCTTCTGTTCCATGTGCGGACCGAAGTTCTGCTCGATGAACCACTCGGCGAAAACTCGGGAGTTCACGGTCGAGGACGCCGCCGCAATCCTCAACGCCTCTGAAGCGGAGTCGCTCGTCAAAATTCAGTGAAGGGCAGCCTGCGTTCCGACGACCGTGTTCTACTGCTGGGCATTCCTTCTCATCGCGAACTAGCCTCCATCGCTCGCGTGCTGATAAGGGGTGCCCTGGTGGCTTTGGGAACGCGCGAGGAGGTGGATCAAGCGCGCGCGGAAATGGCTGAATTCGACAATGCAATGTTCATCGAAGCTCAGCCCGACCGGATTCCATGGCGCGACCAATTCTTCACAAAAGTTTTGGTAGCTCAGCACCTGGCGCCGCTACTCGCCCCCTTCGCCGACGAGCTGCAGCGGATACTCGCCCCAGGCGGCGAGATCGTCCGGTTAACCGAACACGTTTAGTCGGGGAGCGAAGGCTTAGTCCGATTGCGCTTTGACGTTCATGCCGTTCTTAATCTCGGCGTCGCTCGGGTCGATCACGCGATCGAGAACGCGATCTCCCGGTTTGAGCCCGGAAAGGATTTGCACTCTGTTTATGTCGCTAACTCCCGTTGCCACGGGCGTCCACTCAATGTGCTTACCCACGAGTTTGTAAACACCATCCGAGGCGCGCAGCGTTCGCAGAGCCGCCTTCGGAATGCTTAAAGTATTCGAGGCTACTTTCGCAACGATGGTCGCGTTGACGGACACGCCCGGGAGCAAGTCATGATTCGGATTATCCACCACGGTAGTCACTTCGCCAACCGTGCGCGAACCCAAGGCAACCACTTCCGTAGGCAACTTATCGACCCGTCCCCACCACTTCTGGCCGGGGCGGGCATCCCACGTGATGGCTACCGGCATTCCCACGCCGACGCGGCCCAAGTCGGGTTCGTCCACGTAGACGGTTACTTTCATGCTTTCGAGCTGGCCCACCATTGCCACCAAATCTCCGGCTTGCAGATACGCTCCTAACTTCAGGTCGAATTGATAGACGGTTCCCGCAATCGGCGAAGTGATGGATTCGAGCGACAACTGATGCTTTGCCAGCCCGACCGCCGCTTGCGCATCGTTTAGTTTGGCCTCGGCGACGCTGCGGTCACTGGAGCCTACCAGCGCTTGCCTCTGCTCCTGAGCGGCAGTGAGCTGCAATTTCGACCTATCGAGCGCGTCTCGGGCATCATCGAGCTGTAATTTGGTGGCCGCCTGCTGTTTGAAGAGACGCTGTGTGGAATCGTAATTCCGCTGCGCGACGGTGACAGCGGTTTGAGCCGCGATGATGGCGGCATTGGCGCTTGCCAGAGAAGCTGTCCGCCCACCTTGCCTGACAGTGGCGTTTTCGGCGCGAGCTTGTTCCTCTTGGGCAAGAGCCGCGGCCAAACTCGATCGGGCCGCCGCGCTGTCCAAGGCAACCAGGGTTTCACCGGCTTTCACCATCTGGCCGCGTTGCACGGAAATCGAGCGAACCACGCCCGCCGTCTCCGCCCGAGCCGCCGCCGATTCCGCCGGTTCCACCTTTCCGTTCGTGGCGACCGTGCTTTCAATAGTGGCCTCTTTGGCGCTGGAAAAATGGGCGACCGGCCCGGCATCTCCCCGCCCCAGCCCCCACCATAAAAGCAGGAGCAGGGGCAAGAACAGAAAGAGCCAACGTTTCTTCATTTCGCTGTCAGTTGAGGGAATGAGGAGTTCCCGCCCCTCATTGTACAGAGCGGGTAACAATGGGACGGTACCGAAACCAGGATTGCAATTAACGGCCTCGCGTAAAGCTTATACTTGGATAAACAGAAAAAAGGTGTGCATTGCCCTTAAGAAATTCGTTATAGTAATTCGAAATCGTGATTATTCCCGATCCCAACGTGCATTCCGCCGGTTTTTTCGCCTTGGTATGCTACGTCCCGGAACCGCTGGGGCCAGCCCTCGACCAACTTAGGAAAGCTTTGCCCGGGATCGACTTTCCCGAAGCCCATATTACCCTGCTTCCGCCGCGGCCGTTGCAGGGGCCGCTGGAGGAGGCTTCGGCGCATGCGCTAGACGTGCTCCGAGGGTTTTCCGCTTTCGATGTTGAGTTGGGGAGTGTGCACCGGTTCACAGAAACGAATACCCTCTATCTCGACCTGGCAGAAGGCAATGACCAGATCCATCAGCTGCACAACGATTTAGCAAGCGGCCAACTGCATTATCTGGAGGAGTTCGAGTTTCATCCGCACCTCACGGTCGGCGGCCCGATACTCCCTTTGACTGCCAGCGAGATTCAAGGCAGGGCGGAAGACGTCTGGCGATCGCTGAGCGTCAGCCGCCGGTTCACCATTAACGAAGTGGTTGCGCTCTGGGCGGAGGCCGCCGAGGGGGCTTTGCAATGGCAGCGTCTCTGGACGTTTAGCTTCGAGCTTGGCGCAGCCAGGGGCGCGACTGCGAGTCCTTAGCGATCAGACCCAGCGATCAAACCCAGCGATCAAACCTAGCGACCAAACCTACTGATCGAAGATGGTAAGCTGTCCCGCTTTTTTGGATTCTTCGCGCCTGCGCCGAACCGCCGCCTCTGAAAGCGCGGAAATCCCCACCACCCCGAGCAACTCCGTCGATGTAATGGCGGCGCGGGGAATGAACACTAACTGGCGCGACGCATCCGCTCTGGGAGGCGTAATCAGGTACCCAGTTGCGGGCCACTCGATTAGATTGTGAGATAGCATACCATCTATCCTGTCGCCGTCCCGCAGCGTAAACCTTGTCCACAGCCCAGGGACCTTGGGCCGGCGCTCGAAAAGCGAATACAGCCTGAACAGATCTTCACGGCCCGGATCGGAGGCGAAGCAGAGGGCCTTCACATCCGCGTAGGGCACAGCCTGGAGATTGCCGCCAATTGTGATCAGCTCGATGTGGGCGCCTTGCAGATAGCATCCCGGATCGACCACCGCCTCTACCGGCCGCCGGTCAAAGCGGTACAGCAGTGCGCGTTTCACCTCCGACTCTCACGGAAACCGCACGGATTATTACTTTGTTTCAAACAATTTGGAGGATATTGTATCATTGGCTCAGAATGAGGGGGACCAGGGCATTTGGACAGAAGGAACGGCTGTACTTGCAATTTTGCCGCACCGAGAAGGGCCTTGCTCAAAACAGTCTGGAATCTTATAAGCGCGACATCCAACAGCTTGGGATATTTCTAGGCAACACACCCCTTGTCGATGTCACGCAAGACACACTGCGCAGTTTCCTGGACCACCTGCGCGCCAATGGCCTCTCAAACCGGTCCATCGCACGGCATGTCACTACAGTGCGCGGTTTTTTCGGTTTCCTGGTTGAGGAAGGAGAAATCGCCGTCAATCCTACTGAACTGCTGAGCGCGCCAAAGATCGGGTCGTCGCTGCCTAAATACTTGAGCCAGAGCGCGGTGAACGACTTGCTGCAATCTCCCGAAGAAAATTCCGCCAACGGTCTGCGAGACCGCGCCATGCTCGACCTCCTCTACGCCACCGGGGTTCGAGTCAGTGAACTCATCAAGATTCGGATTTCCGACCTGGACGCGGCGCAAGGGGTCGTCCGGGTGATTGGAAAAGGGAACAAACAGCGCCTGATACCGGTGGGTGGCTCGGCGCTCGCTTCCATTGAGCGTTACTGCCGGGAACAACGCCCGACTCTGCTAAAGGGCAGGGTATGTCCCCACCTGTTCGTGACGGCGCGCGGCAAAGCGATGACGCGGCAGTGCTTCTGGAAGCTGGTGCGCGATCACGGGAAAGCCGCCGGGATCTTTCACTCGCTCAGTCCACACGTGCTCCGTCATTCGTTCGCCACCCATCTGCTTGAAGGCGGAGCGGACCTGCGCAGTGTACAAACCATGCTGGGCCATGCCGATATTGGAACCACACAAATCTACACACACGTGATGCGCTCGCGACTGCGGCAGACTGTGGATCAACATCATCCACGGGCAGCTCGCAAAGCGGGCAAAGTAAGCCGGGTCACGTCCGGATCAGGAGCGTAAGCAGCTATGAGCGACTACATGTTCGTGCTCGAAAGTCATTTGACTGGTGAACAGAGCAAAGTGGTGGCGGAGGTCCGCGACGCCGCCGAGCAGGCGAACCTCAATTTGTTCCTAACCGGCGGGGCCATGCGGGACATGATGGGTGGGTTCCCGATCCGCGATCTGGACTTCACGATAGAAGGGCCGGCAGTTAAGTTTGGAAAAGGCTTAGCGGAAAAAAGCAATGCGGAAGTAACAACGGTGGATGAACTTCGCAAATCGGTCGAGTTGCGCTTTCCGGGGAACGTAACGGCAAGCATTTCGATGTCCCGGCAGGAAAAGTATCTCAAACCTGCTTCGAAGCCGCAGATCCAGCCCGCGACCATTCACGAAGACCTGCGGCGCCGTGACTTCACAATTAACGCCATCGCGCTGTCTTTGGGCAAGGCCTCGCGGGGGCTCCTGCTCGACCCGACGAACGGTCTTGGCGATCTGGCTAGCAAGGAACTCCGCGCAGTCAGCAACCATACACTCTTCGACGATCCTTCCCGGACACTAAGGATGATCCGGCTCAAGACCCGATTGGGATTTACGGTGGACGAACGGACGATGGCACAGTACCGCGCCGTTCGTGAAGCGAAGCTGGAAGCGAAAATTCCGGCAGCGGCGTTGGCGTCCGAAATACGTCAGATCGCAGCGGAGGGTTTGGCAGGTGACATTCTCAAGGCGCTAGACGAAGAAAAGCTGCTGGCTTTGGTATCGCCTTCCCTGACGGGCGCGAAATTGAATCTCCCGGCTTTTCAAAAATTGCAGAAAATAAGACAGTCGCTTCCCTTCGACTCGACGCCCGCGGTTAACTCGTATTCGCTTTTCCTCTTCCTGTTATTTGAGAAACTAACGGTGCGCGAACGCAGCCAGATTACTGAGAATTTAAGTCTGGATAAATTGGAAGTGGAAGCGGCGGCGAAGCTTGAAAGCAGGTCCGGCAAAGTCGAAAAGGAACTCGCGGCGGCGAAGATCGGCAGGCCGTCCGCGCTCTACTCGATGCTGTCGAAAGTTCCCGGCGAGATCCTGCTCTTTATGCTGCTGCGATCCGGCCACCGCATCGTTCTCGACCGCACCAGAAACTACCTGCAAAAGTATTTGCCTCTGGCGCAGGAAGTCACCGAGAAGGATGTAATCGAGAAGGGTGGGCAGCCGGGGACGCCCAAGTTTGCGAAGCTACATCAGCAACTTATCGCCGCGCGGCTGGACGCCCGTCCTAAGAAGGTTGTCGTGGAAGAGCCGCCGCCTCTGGCGCCCCCGGGACCGGGCCGGCGTTCGGGCAGTTTCGCGCGCTCCTGACGGTCGCGGCTCTGTAGGAAAATGCGCTTCGTGAAGCGTGGCGGCTTTCATTTGCGGCGCAGGTGAACGACGGTCTCGAAGTGGTAGGTTTGCGGAAAGAGATCGACCAGGGTAAGCCGCTCAATTTGGTAGCCGCCTAACAGAACTTTCAGATCGCGGCTTAAGGTTGCGGGATCGCAACTCACGAGCGTCAGTTTTCCCGGCAAGATGCGCAGGATCTCCGCCGTGGCTTCGGGACCCAAACCGGCGCGGGGAGGATCGGCGACAATCAGGTCCGGAGTATCCTTCAATTCGCGCAGGAAGTCTTCCGCAGTCCTCCGATTTGTGCCGATGCGCGCGCTCGCTTTGCTGGCGTTGCTCTCCAGATCGCGGCAAGCCGGACCGCCCCGCTCCACCGCATCCACCCGCTCGAAGCTGGCTGCTAAGGACAAAGAGAAGAGGCCCACGCCGGCGTAAAGATCGACGGCATGGCCGCCCGTTTCCTGGCCAATGACCTCGTTCACTAGGGCATCCACCAGAAATCTATTTACCTGAAAGAAGGAACCGCGGCTGATTTGAAAAACGTGACCCGCCGCCGCATATTCGATAGCTCCAGGCACTAGAGATGGCAGAAAGGTTGCGCACCATTCAAAGAAGCGCGCCGCCACGGGACGGTTCGTGTCAAGGACAGTCAGCTGAATCTGCGTCTCGTTCGTAAACAGTTCGAGTGAACGCAAGAAGGCGGGCCATTGCGGCTCGCGGACGGCCCGGTCGAGCTTCTTGATGGCTTCGGCTAGCAGCGGCGAGGAGATATAGCAGTGGTCGATGCCGCAAACATCCAGGGAGCCGGCTTTGTGAAAGCCCGACCGGCCGTTCGCGAAATGCAATTGAATGCGGTTCCGATAAAACCAGGGATCCCCGTCGATGGCCGCAATCTCGCCTTCGTATCGCAAGCCCGCCAGCCGCTGCAAAGTTTCGCGCAAAATCGAGACCTTTTGCGGGAGCTGAAACCGGTAGTCGGAATGCTGATACTGACAGCCGCCGCATTCGTAGAAGTATTCGCAGCGCGGTGCGACGCGCTCGGGCGAAGCTGTGATCACGGCGGGACGGCTGGCTCGAAGCAGCCCATTCTTTACTCTGTGCGGCGTGATGGTTACGCGCTCGCCCGGCAGCGAGAACGGGACGAAAACCACTTGTCCGTCGATGCGCGCCAAACCTTCGCCTCCATAAACAAGCTTCTCTATCTCGACGTCGATGGGAACTGCGGTTGTCCTGTTGATAGTCATTTGTCGCTCATCGCTTACCATGAAGGTTCGCTAGCATGACTCGCTCATTCGCATGAAAGCAAGAGTTCTATCCGGAGTTCAACCCAGCGGACAGCTTCACATTGGTAATTATCTCGGAGCGCTGAAAAATTGGGCTGAGATACAGGCGCAATACGAGAGTATTTTCTGCATCGTCGATCTACACGCTATCACGGTCTACCAGGAACCGAAGGAACTTTCGCAAAAGATCCGCGAGACCGCCGCGCTTTTCATCGCTTCGGGAATCGATCCGCGACACTCGTCCATAGTCGTTCAATCGAGCGTGGCTGGCCACTCGGAACTGGCGTGGCTGCTGACGTGTGTCACGCCGCTTGGCTGGCTCTACCGCATGACCCAGTTCAAGGCCAAGGCGGAGAAACAGGAGACGGTGGGCGACGGGCTCTTACAATATCCGGTGCTGATGGCGGCGGACATTCTTTTGTATCAGGCGAGCATCGTGCCAGTGGGAGAGGATCAGGCGCAACACCTCGAACTGGCTCGGGACGTCGCGCAACGCTTCAATTCGCTGTACGGCGAGACTTTCGTGATGCCCGCCACGCATCTTCCGATAGTCGGGGCGCGCATTATGGGGCTGGACGATCCCACTCAGAAAATGAGCAAGTCCGTTCCCGGCTCCGGACATCTGATAGCGCTGCTGGACGAGCCCAAAGTGATTCAGAAGAAAATAGCGCGCGCCACCACCGACTCGCAACCCGCCGTCGATCCGGCGGCGATGGGACCGGGGATCGCGAACCTGCTGACGATCGGCGAGGCTTGCGACGCCTCCATCAATAAGGACACGGCAGCGGGAATGCGGTATGGCGATTTCAAGAAGCGTATCGCGGAGGCCGTGATTGCGCGGCTGGAACCCATTCAGAAGAAGTATCGCGAGATTACCGCCGACCACTCCTATATCGAGTCGGTGCTGGCGCAAGGGCGCGAACGCGTGCTGCCGCTTGCCGAGGATACGGTGCGAAAAACAAAAGTGGCGATGGGCTTGTACGTGTAACTAAGGATTATTGAAGTTTGGCTATGATGGGGGCTTGAGCACGTACGTTGCGCCGCTCAGGCCCGCCGAGCGCACGCGAAGGTTACGATCGTGGGCGATTCTTACCGCCACGAATCTTCTTTCCCTGATCTGCCTGGTTTGGGTCTTAAACGGGGCCGACCTGCAACACATATGGGGCGAAGTGCGGCAAATGCACTGGCGCTGGGTGGCGATTGCGGTCGCCGCCGACGTGTTCGTCTATCTACTGCATGGCTGGCGTTGGAAGCTGATGCTGCGTCCCATCCAGAACGTGCGCTTCCTGCATTGCCTGGAAGCGATCTACGTCGGTCTGTTCGCCAACGAGGTTTTGCCGCTCCGCGCCGGCGAACTCATCCGCTGTTTCCTGCTGTCGAAATCAACCGCGATACCCATCTCGGTCACTTTTGCCTCGGCGCTGATTGAACGTATTTGCGACGGCATCTGGCTGATGCTGTGTTTCTTCTGGACACTGCATCTTGCGCAGCTTCCGCAATTCCTGATTAACGGCGGCTACATTCTCGGCCTGATGATTGCCATCCTCGGCGCGGTCCTTGGGTATGCGATGTATGCGAAGAAGCAGTCGCTCGATCTGGTTTTCGGCTGGGTCTGGCCGCGCTGGTTCAACACGCTAATCGACGATCTTCACCTGATTGGGCACTCGCGCTATTTGTACTATTCGTTTCTGGTCAGCGGCGCTTATCTGCTTTCGCAGATGCTGCCGATCTATGCATTGGTTAAGGCCAGCGATCTGGACGTCCCGTGGACGGCGTCTTTCACGATGATGGTGCTGTTGCGGCTGACCAGCATTATTCCGCAAGCGCCGGGGAATCTTGGATCGTTCCAATGGGTGGCGGCGCGAACGCTGATGATGTTCGGCCTGTTCGCCGCTCACGCCAAGCGCTTTTCGCTGATCCTATGGGCGGTGGTAACGATTCCCCTCATCCTGATAGGATGCATCGCACTGGGGATCACAGGCGTCAACATGACCCAGTTGCACCGGCAGGCGACCGCCGCGGCCAAGGACAAGCGCGGGTAGTAGCAGTACTTTCCACAGTCGAAGAAAGTAGAATACAATACATTCAACTGCCAGACGTTTGGACTCCGGCTCTGGATAGTTGCGAGTTCCAGTGAGCCGAAATATTTCTTGATAGAGTCGCGTCCGACAGGCAGGTAAGTAGGAGAAAGAGGCCAAGGGTGAGAGGGCGTGGGTTCGCGAAGGTTGCGGGTGCCGGTTTCTTGCTTGTAGCGCTGGGCTGGGCTTGTCAAGCGCAGGCGTTGATCGCGGAGTTGAAAACGGAGCACGATCCGGCGAGACGGTCGGAGAAGGCGCTCGTGCTGGCGGACGAGGCATTTGAAGACGCAAAGGACATGTACGGCAAGGGCGAGGTGCATAAGGCCGACGCCCGGCTGGACGACATGACCACCGCTCTGAAAGAGTGCGTGGATTCCCTGGACGAGGCGCATAAGGCCAAGTTCTACAAGAAGGCAGAACTGCGGGTCGCCTTTCTGCAGCGCCGCATGCAGGGGCTAGTGGATGAGTTGAGCATTCAGGAGCGTGGTTGGGCCGAGTACACGAATCGCAAGCTGGACGAACTCCATGAAAAGATGTTGGATGGGGTGATGCGAAAGTGAAACCTGCGCTGGCCGTGGCGGTCGCGCTGCTGACGGCGTGGCCGCTGGCCCCGCAAGACCGCGACTATCTTACTCCCAACGAAATCGACGCCGTTCGCGAGGCGCAGGAGCCAAACGAGAGGCTGGAATTGTACATTCACTTCGCAAAACAAAGGCTGGACCTGGTGAAGCAGTATTTGGCGAAAGAAAAGCCCGGGCGCAGTCTCTTCATTCACAACAGCATCGCCGACTACACCAAAATCATCGAGGCTCTCGATAATGTCTCGGACGACGCCTTGCGGCGGCACGTAAACATCGACAAGGGAACGATCGCCGTGCTGAACGCCGAGAAGAGTTTCCTGGACGCGCTGAACAAGATCCAGGAGGACCAGCCCCCCGATTTCGAGCGCTACCAATTTGTCCTGCAAGAGGCACTCGATACCACGTCCGACAGCCGTGAACTATGCCTGGAAGACAACCAGAAGCGCAGCGCGGAGCTGGCCGCCGGCGATAGCAAGGAAAAGAAGGAGCGCGAGGCGAATACCGCGCAAGACGCGCGCGCTCGCAAAAAAGGCGAGGCCGCCAGTGCGGAAAGTCAGCAGCCGCAGCCTGCGAAGAAGATTCCTTCGCTGTACAAACCCGGTGAAAAGAAGCCCGAAGATCAACCGTAGAACC
>OCTA010000375.1_pt1 | contig 41143 bp, 35 predicted proteins | sample 1538991 | NCBI WGS metagenome assembly OCTA01 (sample SAMEA3539302, study PRJEB22396) | soil metagenome | biome: tundra; feature: field; material: soil | place: USA | collected 2010-05 | depth 0.15 m | reverse complement strand
CTGCTGCTGGAGAAAGAGGAGCACTGGGGCGGCAACGCGTATCTCGAAGAGTACGGCGGTCAGGCATTCGCCACGGGGACGGCCTACACGTCGAAGAAAGAGGGCGCGGTGATCGGTCTGTGCAAGGAGTTGGGCATCGAGCCGCTGCCTATCGACTGCCCCGACGGCCTGATCCTGAATCGCGAGTTTGTCCCGCACGCCTGGCGCGAGGGCCTCGACCATCTGCCCTATCCCAAGAACGTGCGCGACAGCTTCCGCAAGTTCAAGCAAGACATGCTGAAGGTCGATCTGATGAAGCGTCTTCACGAGTTCGACGCCATGCCGCTCACCAATCTCTTGAAAGACTACGCGCCCGAGCTGAAGGTCTGGTGGGACAATTACGGACCGTCGAATTGGGGCGCGGGCGCCGCGGACACGTCCGCGCTGGTGGGTCTTGGCGACTTCCAGGATTTCGCCGCGGAGCAGCCTGATGAGCGTGTCACTTTTCCCGGCGGACTCGGCGCTATCAGTCGCAAGCTCGCCGAGCGCCTGCACGCGAGTCACGGCGATCGCATGCTAGCCGGCGCAACCACCGTCGCCGTGGAGCAAGGTAAGAGTGACGTGACGGTGACCTATGTTCACCAAGGCGACGTGAAGGCCGTGACAGCCAAAGCGGTCGTTATGGCTGCGCCGAAGTTCATCGCGCGGCGGCTGGTCGCGGGTTTGCCGCAGGCGCAGCAGGATGCCATGCATAAGATGCGCTATGCGCCCTATCCCGTGGTCAATGTGATCTTCGATAAGCCAGTGTTCAATGGCGGATATGATACATGGTGTCCGGGCAACGCATTCACGGACGTGATTGTGGCCGACTGGGTGATTCGTAACCGGCCGATCGCCGGGCGGGTGAATAACATACTGACGTTCTACACACCGCTGCCCGAAGCCCAGCGCGCCCGCCTGCTCACTGAAGATGGCGCGCGCGATCTGGCCGCCAATGTCTTGCGCGATTGGCAGAAGCTGTTGCCCGGATCGGACGTCGATCCGGTGGAGGTGCATATCTATCGCCGCGGTCATCCGATGTTCATGGCCACGCCGGGCACTTACACGAAGCTCATCCCCGCCGCGCGCCAGCCCATGGAGCGCATCTTCTTTGCGAACACCGACTCCACCGGTCCCGTGTCGATGACCAGTGGAGCTATTGCGGCTTCGCACCGCGCAATCGGCGAGATGGAGCGCATGCTGGCGATAGGTTAGAACAGCTCAATTCTACCGGATTTTCTCCGCCATCGCGCCGGCGATTCGCGCATTCGCCGCGTGGTTCACGTGACAGTAGTCCAGATAGAACTCTTCGCCTTCCGCCCGCTGGTCCAGAATGTGAGAGAGGTCGTACGAGGGCGTCTTCCGGAGAAGCGGCCACGCAGCCTGGAAGGCGGTTTCCAGGCCATTCGGGCTGATGTAGTAATTGTGTACATCGATTCTTCGTAGGGCGTTCGTCTGCCCGCGGCGAACACGAGCGGGTCCAGAAAATGAGCGAACCCGCAGCCCCGGCTCGCGGTGAACCGGGCGGCCTCCGCAATCTCCTCCCGGAACACCTCGGCCGTCTCCTGGGCCAGCGCGGCCGTCTTCCCAGCATCCAGCAAGTGCGCTTTTGGAACCAGGTTCGCGCGGTTCACCATTCCGCCGAGCACCGCGCTCAGGAACACGGAGTAGCTTTCCGCCTTCGCGGCTACATACTTCAGGTTCAGGTTCGCCAGCATCGCTTTGAATGCGCCCGCCCTGCGCAGAGTCTTTCGGTTCTCGCCCACCAGCCACCCGCGCGGATCGCCGTTGTAAACGCCCTGGACCACGTCGTTGGCGCCATCGTAAAAGATTACCCAATCGCCCTCCCGCAGCGGCTCGGTGCGCAGCAATTCCACCTCCTACGCGGTCACAGCGATGCTTCCGCAATTCGCCACGCGCCACACTCCCGGCTGGCGCGCATTCAACAGGCGCTGCAGATAGCTGGGAATGGTGTACGCGTCCGGCACTTCCGCGCCGTATATCGTCGACCCGCCCAGGACAAACACCGTGTGCCGCGCCGATGCGGGCACATCCGTAGTCCGGCGCCGCCCGCGGTCCACGGTGATGTACGCGCCGTGGAAATCGCCGGGCACCACCAGCCGCGTCCCCGGCGGCACGTACCAGCCATTGGGCTGCTGGAACGATTCATCCACGAATGCGCGCGAAAAATACGGCGCATTCCGGTAAGGCGGCGGCTGTTCCAGGCGGAATGCGTAGCGATTCGTCGCTGGGCGCCGAAAGAAGTGAAAGTATGCGCGCGCACCCGCCTCCACCGCGCCCAGACACAGAGCGAAGCTGGCGCACACCAGCAAGCCGTTCACGATAAAGTTGCGGGATCGCGACAAGGTCTACTTCTTATACACGTGGGGATTCTTGAAAAGCCGGTTGCCGCCGATTTTCCGCACCGCCAGCCGCACGCCGTTATCGATCCGCATCGCCACGTCCGCCAGCTTCTGGCCCGGCCAGCCCCGAAACGCAGTGACATGATAGGAAGCGTCGCGCCCGGCCGGCCGCGGCGAGAAATAGTAGTTCGAGATACAACAGCGGCGGCCATCGCGCATCACCTTACTCACCGAGTGCCACGAGCGCTCATCGGTCTGCATGACCACCAGCCTGTTGAAACGGCTATGAATCGTGCGCTGGGGTTTGCCCGGCCCGTTGTCCCAAAGCTCGAGGTGCCCGCCGGAATCTTCCGGCCAGTCCGGAGTGACATAATACAGCAGGTTCAGGACGCGATAGTTATTGCGCTCCAGATCGTGCGAGTTATCCAGGTGCGGATTGAGATACTGTCCCTCGGTCATCAGGCTGATTCCGCCTGCGTACAGCTTATCGTCCGGAAGCAAGCCGGTAAGTCCGGTGATCTCGCCGATCGCGCGCACGATGCGCGGATCCTGAAAAGCGTAGATGGCCTCGGTAAGCAGCGGATCGTACGCGTCCATCTGGTATCCCACATACTTCAACTGCCCCAATGTGCGCTTCAATACCAGGCGGTCTACCGGCGGGAAAGCCTCGTAAATGGCGCGGGCGTGCTCCGCGAGCAGCACCATCCTCCAGAATGAAGCTCGCAACCCGGCCGGATTGCCGGAACTCGGCGGCCGCGCGCATCCGCTCCCGGCCGAGCCGCTGCACGACCAGATCCGCAATCTTGACTCGTGACAAAACCGGAGCGACAGTCACACCTTCTCCGGCACTACATACGGCGCGCGATAATTCCGCGTCAGCAGCTTGTTAGCTTCTTCGTCGCCTACGAATCGTTCAGTCGCCGGATCGAACTCCAGTTGTCGCCCGAGCCGGTACGAGATATTCCCCAAGTGCGCCAGCGCCGACGCCAGGTGCGCCGTCTCCACCGGGCCGTCCAGGTCGCTCGACTTGCGGCTCTCCACGGCTTTGATAAAGTTAGCGTAGTGGTCGCCGCCGGCTTTGCGCTTCGGACCCGGTTCGCGCTTCTCACCCAGATACACCTCGTAAGAGTCGTATCCATTGATCGCCAGATAGCCTTCCGACCCATAGAAGATGTTACCCACGCCCACGCCGCCTTCCGTGTTCGTGCACCAGGGCCGCACTTCAAACTGAATGATCTTCTTCTGCTCGGGATAGTGATACACGGAGGTCAACGTTTCGGGTGTCTCCTTATCGTCGTCCCACAGAAACTTGCCCCCCATGGACGTGACCCGGCTGGGCAGCCCTACTCCCAAGCCCCACATGCACATGTCCGTTTCGTGAATGCCCTGATTGCCCACGTCGCCGTTGCCATAGTCCCAATGCCAGTGCCAGTTGTAGTGCACCAGCGCGCGCGTGAAAGGACGCTCCTCTGCCGGGCCTTGCCATATATCCCAATTCAAATATTCGGGCGTGGGCTCGTTGCCCTTGTGGCCCACCGACGGACGCCAGCGGAACACCAGGCCGCGCGCCATGTAGACCTTGCCGATCACGCCTTTGTTCATCAACTGGACGGCTTCCTTGATGGCCTCCGAGCTGCGCAGTTGCACTCCGTGCTGCACGATACGGTTGTAGCGGTGCGCGGCCTCGATCAGCTTGCGGCCTTCGTAGATGTTATGCGCGCCGGGCTTTTCGACGTACACGTCCTTGCCCGCCTGGCAGGCCCAAATGGCGGCCAGCGCGTGCCAGTGGTTGGGGGTCGCTATACTGACTGCGTCGATTTCCTTGTTGTCGAAAACCTTACGCAAATCCTGCTCGGTTTGCACTTTGCGGTGATACTTGGTCTCGAACTGCTCCGCGCGCTCGGCCAGAAGGTTACGGTCCGGATCGCACAGCATCACCACTTCGGCGTTGGGCAGCGCGTTGAACCCTCTGATATGATCCGTGCCGCGGCCATTGACACCGAGCACAGCCACCCGAACGCGGCTGTTGGCGGAGGCTTTGCCGGCCACTAGCGAAACGGCCCCCGCTGCGCCCAGCACAAAACTTCGTCGGCTATTCATAAGAAACCTCTGTGGGAAATTCTAGCACCGCAACTACCGCACCAACTTCTCTGCCAGATCTTCCGCGATATCGACGTTCACCTGGACCACCCGGCCCGCTTGCTTCACTTGGATTCCGTCCAAGGCGCGCAGCAGGTCCGGCTGGTTTCCCGGCACGCCGCGCGGCGCGCCCATGCGGGCAAGAGCGGCCAGCCCGCGCAACGAGTCCGCCAGGGTCTTGGCGTCCGCCTCCGTCCGGGAATCTCCCGTAAGGGCGGCGTGCACTCCAGTGCGCAAGTCGACGGTCAGGTTCGCGCCTTCCACCAGGCGCAGCACGCGGTCCAGGTTGCCCAAATTCCCCATCTCGCGAAGCTGGTCCGGCGTGGCCCCTCGCCAGCCCGCGACCACCGCCCAGATCTGCGCATCGGCGGGCAGAGCCTGGGCGCGCGCCATCAAGTCGCGCGGTGCGCCGCGGCCGCCGCTCTCGTACTGCTTGATCGCCGCCCGCACGGACTCGCCCTCGCCGTACAGCGTGAAGCCCTTATATTCGGTGCCACCCGGGTCGCCCGCCGGCTTTGCCGGATAAGTGCCGCGCGTGATCGCCAGCACATGCGCCCCATCGCTGGCCAACAGCATGTCATGGATGTCCCGGCTGGTAAACTGGCCGAGCCGCGGCAGCCGATTCTCCCGCTCCAGCTTGCGATATATCGGTGTGGCGCGGAGTTCGACGCGCACGCCGGCGAGGGCCACTGTGTCCGGCGAAACGAAGGCGGTCAGCGCCGGGTGGATGGGGCCGTGTCTGGTCAAGGTGCCGCATCCGGCGAGGATCAGGCAGAGGGGCAGTGGGAAAGCCATCCGTTGGGTCATCGATACCTCACAGTCATTATGGCAGCGGAATGCGGGATAATCTGACTTGATGGTAACGGTCGCCGCCACGCCCTATCAACTCAAGGAGAGCCCCTACAGCAGCCACAGCCTGCTGCTGGCCAGCTTGCCGCCCTCGGGCGACGGCCGCCGCGTGCTGGATGTAGGCTGCGCCGGCGGCTACCTGGGCGCGCTCCTCGCCAGCCGAGGCTATCGCGTGACCGGCATCGATTCGCCCGGCGCGGCGGGCGCAGGCTGCCCGGATTCCATCGAACTGCTGGAAGCCGATCTGGATCTGGGGCTGCCGCCTTTAACCGGGCGCTTCGATTTCGTGATCTGCGCGGACGTGCTGGAGCACCTGCGCCGGCCCGCGCTCCTGCTGCGCGACCTGCGCAACGTCCTCGCCACCGGCGGACGGCTGGCCGCCTCGCTTCCCAACAGCGGCCACGCTTACGTCCGCTGGAATGTCCTGACCGGCCGCTTTCCGGCCGAAGATCGCGGGCTGTTCGACCGCACCCATCTGCATTTCTATACCTGGCGCGGCTGGCTCGATCTGTTCCACACTGCCGGATTCCGCATCGAAACCCTGCGCTCCTCCGGCGTGCCCATCGGCCTGGCCCTGCCAAAATGGGAAGGATCCGCCCCGGTGCGCGGGCTGGAGAGGATGTCGTACGAATCGGCGCGCTGGTGGAAGAAAATGTTCGCCTATCAATTCATCGTCACCGCCGCGCCGGAGATCGAAGCATGACGGACAAGCCCAAAGTCGTAGTAGTCATGCCGGCTTACAATGCGGCCAAGACCCTGCACATGACCTATCAGGATCTGCCGCGCGAGATGGTGGACCTGGTCATCCTGGTGGACGACGGCAGTTCCGACGAAACCGCCCAAATTGCGCGCGACATGGGTCTGGAACTGTTCGTCCACAATCGCAACTACGGATACGGGGCCAATCAGAAGACCTGCTACCGCGAGGCGCTCAAGGCGGGCGCCGACATCGTGGTGATGGTGCACCCGGATTATCAGTACGATCCTACCCTGCTGCCTGAGATTGTCCGTCCTATCCAGGAAGGCCGTGCAGACGCCGTGCTGGGATCGCGCCTGATGGGAACCAATCCCATCAAGCAAGGCATGCCCTGGTGGAAATACGTTTCCAATCGCTTTCTCACCTGGACGGAGAACGTCACCTTCGGCTTGAAACTTTCCGAGTATCATACCGGCTATCGGGCATTCCGCAGAGAGGTGCTCGAATCGGTGAACCTGGAAACCAATTCCGACAAGTTTATATTCGACCAGGAGATCATGGCGCAGATGGTGGCGCTGGGCATGCGCATCACGGAGGTCCCCGTCCCGACGCGCTATTTCGCGCAGGCTTCGTCGGCTTCGTTCTTCCAGAGCACCATCTACGGCTTGTCCATCCTTCTGCTGCTGGCCAAATATCTGATGTACCGCTGGGGATGGGGTTACCACCGCCAGTTCGATAGCCTGCAGCGCCGCTATCACGCAGGGGCCGAGCCGGTCGAACGGAAGAGCTGACGGTGCGGCGCGCCAAACTCCTCCTGGATTTACTCCTGATCTTTCTCTTCACCGCGGTGCTGATCAAGCCGCTCTTCACGGCGAAGTATCTGGACCGCTGGGATTCGATCGAAAGCACTTTCATAGCGGATGGCCGGTTTCTGAACGAACACCTGCCGCACCCGCAGTGGCAACCGCTCTGGTATTGCGGCACGCGTTACGACTACTTGTATCCTCCGGTCTTGCGCTATGGCACCGCCTTGCTCGCGCGCATCTTCATTCCCGTGCAGGCGTATCACGTCTTTGCCGCGCTGCTCTATGCGATCGGAATCGCGGGCGTGTATTTCCTGGTATGGGTGATGAGCCGGTCGCGCGGCGCGGCGTGGTTGGCGGCCGCGGCGTCGGCGTTACTGTCGCCTGCGTTTCTTCTGACTCCCCCCGTATGGCGCTCGTCTTACCTCGCCCCGTGGCGCTTGTGGATACTGACGCGCTATGGCGAAGGGCCGCACGTCTCGTCGCTCGCGCTGCTGCCGTTTGCTTTGGCCTTTGCCTGGCTGGCATTCGAAAAGCGCCGCCCCGCCGCGCTCGCCGCAGCCGCGATCTGTTCCGCGCTGGTGGCCCTCACCAATTTCTACGGCGCCACCGCGCTGGCCATCTTCTACCCCATTCTGGCGTGGAGTCTATGGGTCACTCACCGCGACAATCGCATTTGGCTGCGCGCGGCCGCGATTCCCGCGTTGGCTTACGGCCTCTCGGCATTCTGGCTGACACCATCTTACTTGCGAATTACCATTCAGAACCTGCACTACGTGTCGCCCCGGGGAAATGCCTGGTCTGTGGCGTTTCTGGCCCTGGCCGCCGCCGCTTTTCTAGCCGTTTCGCTGCGCGTCTCGTCTCGAAAGCCAGACCATGCTTATGCGGCCTTCCTTTCGGGCAGCCTGCTGTTCATGGGATTGAATGTGTTGGGCTACTTGTATCTTAAATTCCGTGTCGCCGGCGAGCCGCATCGTCTGATTTCGGAACTCGACCTGGCGCTGACTCTGGCGGGCGTCGAGCTATTGCGACGATTGTGGAACTGGCGTGCGACAGTGCCTTGGCGGGTCCGGACGGCGAGGGCACTTGCGGTCATGTTCATGGTTTTTGCATTGTGGGGGGCGCGCCATTACGTCCGGCACGCCTGGGAGCTGTATCCGCGCGAGTCGGACTACCGGCAACGCGTCGAATACCGCATGTCCGATTGGATCGCCAGCCATCTTCCGCAAGCACGCACCTTTGCTCCCGGCTCGGTGCGCTTCTGGTGGGACACCTGGTATGACCTGGCCCAGGTGAGTGGCGGATCCGACCAGGGCGTGCTGAATACGAAAGTGTTTCCAGCGCAGTGGGAAATCCTGCTGGGCCCCAATCCCGAGTTGGCGGTCAGTTGGCTTACCGCGCTGGGTGCGGACGCCGTGATTGTTTCCAGCAAACAGTCGCAAGAGATGTATCGGGATTTTAAGTTTCCCGATAAGTTCTCCGGCGTGCTGCCGGTGCTGTATGACGATGGCCGGGACAACGTGATCTATCGGGTTCCCCGCCGCTATCCATCGCTGGCGCGCGTGGTAGATCGGGCGCGGTTCGAAGCCTTGCAGCCGCTTGAGCAAACGAATCTCGACTTGCTGCGCGCATATACCGCGGTGATCGAAGAAGGTCCCGATTCGCCCACTGCCACTGCCTGGCGCGGTACTGACGCGCTGCGCGTGCACGCCCGCGTGGCGTCAGGCCAGTCCGTCCTGGTGCAGGTGACTTACGATCCGGCATGGCATGCCTACGCCGGCGGCCGGGCGCTACCGGTGCATAGAGATCGCGGTGCGGATTTCAGCGTGATCGACGCGCCGCCCGGAGATTATGACATCGCGTTCGTCTTCGACACGCCGCTGGAGAATCGCATCGGCTGGGTGCTCACATGGTTGTCGCTGGCCATCGCCGCCGCACTCGTTCTCGGCGTAATGCCACATCGGCATTAATCGTGGGGCAGGACTCCAGTCCTGCGGCCGACGTCCAACTGCCCTACGACGCTTGCCTTACTGCGCGGCCGCGCTGCGCGAAGCCCTGGAGGCCGCGGCGGGCATCTCCAGCCCGTGCCGATCCGCGAAGTGCCTGGCGTGCTTCGGGCAGCAGTATTGCCACCAGTCCCCGCTCCCGGAGTCGCCGGTCGAGGTCTCGAGCACCAGGTAGGCCGCCCGCGCGGTGCATCTCCGCACCTGGCAGGCGCCCTTGCCCCACTCCCGCTTCGCCTGCTTCTCCTGCGGCGTCATCGGCCGAATGCCGCGCTCAACATGCATGAGGTTTCTCCGCGCCCGGCCGGCTCTGGACCAGACAACGCTTCCTGCCTTGGTCCGCTTGACTGACAACCGAGCTGAACAGTAATCCAACAATATGTTTTATCCCGCTCCGCCGGCAATAGCGGACCGAAGCGTTGCCCATCAGCCCGTAAGCCGGCGCCTGCAGGTAGACGTTCGTGTGCAAGTCGATGGGGGCATCGCATTCGATCCTCGCGCCCAGGTCTGAGAGATCGACACACTTTGCCCGGATCGTCTTCATCTCTCCGGAGCGCATCTGCCAGGAAACTTGAACGGCTCCTTGAAATGGACGCCGTTCGCCGGCGCGGATGTCTCCGGTATGTTGGACACGCATAATTCGCCTCCTTACCGGGCGCACCCGGGGAACACATGGCCGGAGAACAGACTAATTCGAATGCCCGCCTTCCATGGTTCCAAAGAACAGCTCGACGGCCCGCTCCAGGTCCGCCCGGCTAACTCCTAACGGTTGCTCTTCGTACGTTTTCACTGCCCGGATAATCTGGCACATGTCTCTCGGATAGCACGGTCTCAGATCGCCGCCGCGCTCCAGGCAAAGCTTGCGCAGATGCTCGCTGGCGCCCTCCTCGCAGGGCATTTTCAAATTCACCAGCACGCGCCGGAAGATTTCGTCGAAAATCTCCGGGGCGACCGCTTCCACTAGAATCTTGTTCGGAATACGGCGCAGAAACGCTTCGTCCGCCAGTTCGCTCGGTTCCAGATTGGTGGCGAAGACGATCATCACCTCGAAAGGGATCTGGAAGCGCACGCCGTAATTCAGGGATAGATAGTCCACGCGCCGGTCCAGGGGCACGATCCAGCGGTTGAGCAGGTCGCGTGGCGAGATCAATTGTCTGCCGAAGTCGTCGATCACCAGCATGCCCCCGTTGGCCTTCATCTGCACCGGCGGGGCATAGGTTCCGGACGAATCGTCCCGCCGCAACTCCAGCATGCTGGGAATCAACTCGCCGCCCACAATCACGCAAGGCCGGTGGCACACCACCCAGCGCGGGTCGGCGTCCTCCATGTCGACGTGCACCCGCTCGTGGACCGCCGGGTCGAATAAGACAATGATCTGGTTGTCCACCTCCACGGCGTACGGCATCACGAGTTGGTCGGCATAGACGCGCAACAGCCTTTCGGCCAGGCTGGTCTTGCCCGTGCCGGCGGGTCCGTACAGGAACATCGAGTTCTGCGCCACCAGCGCGGGCCCCAATTGATCGAGTAACCGGTCGGTCACCACCAGGTCGCCGAACGCCAGGCGCAGCGCCGCCCGGTTGACTGTCACCTGAGGTCTCTGATCGAGAATCGCTTGCCGATACGCGCCTATGCTGACCGGCGCCGGACCCGCATACTGGCACACCCGGCAGCGCTCCGCGGCCATGGCGCGTCCCGCTCCCGTGAGCGAGAAGATGTAGTCGTCTCCCGTCATGCCGCTCACTTCCAGCAGCCGCTGGTTGCGCACGTCGCGAAACACCCGCTCCACAATCGGATACGCCAGCGCCATCGACTCGCTCAACGCGCCAATAGTGTTGCATCTCTTCAGGTGCACATGGCGCAGGAATAGATCTTCGATCAACGCGGAGCTGATTCCAGCCTGCTCCTGAGTGACCGGCGCCGCCGGCAGGAATCGCCGGATCTTGTCCCGCGCCACGTACTCTCCGGCCCGGTTAGACGCTAAAAGAGACGCCAAAACGCCCGACTCGGATGCGCCCATGGCTAACCCCGTCGACATGCCTCTCGCTCCTTATTAGTAGAACCGTACGCTCATTAACTTTGGATAACCCGGCCCCGCTATCTAACGCTAAGTCCGGCTCGCATAATTCACGACCGTGGTACCTCAAGTACTTCATAATCCTCAGATAACTGTTGAAAGCCGGGCATTTACAACTCATTATAACTATATGGTAGCCGCCCATCCAGCGCAATACATTTGTTGCCGCATGACTACAACTTTGGTTTACAGCCGTCGCCGGCCAAAAGCTAGCTGCCAAACGCGCCGTTCCGGACCGAGCCACGACCTTTCCGGACCGAGCCACGACCTTTCCGGACCGAGCCACGACCGTAAGGGAGTGGTTCCCCATGTGGAGTAACGCGCGATGCCGCTGAAAGCCCGCATCTTCGCCGGTCTCTCCATCGCCATCGGCGCCGTTTTCATCGCGACTGCCGTGTATCCCTGGCAGCCTGGAGACATCTGGCGCTTCTGTTTCTACCTGGTCCTGGCTAGCCTGGCTTCCGGAATGAAGATAAATCTGCCCGGGAATCCAACCACCATGTCGGTCTGCTTCCTGTTCAGCCTGATCGGCATTGCGGAAATGTCCCTCGGGGAGGCCATGGTCATAAGCTGCATCGGGACCGTGATTCAGTGTCTCTGGAAAGCCAGGCAAAGGCCGCAACCCGCCCAGGTGGCCTTCAGCGTCGCGACTACCGGCATGGCTACCGCCATCGCCTACCGGTTCTACCACTGGCCGGCCATTTATGCGGTCGGAACCACCGGTCCATTCATGCTGGTGGTAGCGGCGCTGCTGTACTTCGCGCTGAACACCGTGCCCATCGCGGCCGCCATCGCGCTGGCCCTGCGCAAACCTTTGGGCACGATCTGGCGCGGCACTTACTTCTGGACCTTTCCGTTCTACATAATGGGTTCGTCGGTGGCCTGGATGATCAACCTGTTCAGCCGCCAGGTTCACTGGCAGGGCTCCGTGCTGCTGCTGCCGATCGTTTACTTCATCCACCGTTCCTACCGTATGTACCTGGACCGGCTGGACGACGAAAAACGCCACGTCGAGGAGATGGCCGGCCTGCACCTGCGCACCATTGAGGCGCTGGCGCTGGCCATCGAAGCCAAGGACCACTCCACCCACGAGCACCTGCGGCGCGTGCGCGTGTACGCCGTGGAAATCGGGAAAGACATGGGGCTCTCCAAACCGGACCTGGAGGCGCTCCGCGCCGCGGCCCTGCTGCACGACATCGGTAAACTGGCGGTTCCCGAGCACATCATCTCCAAGCCGGGGCGCTTGACTCCCGAAGAATTCGAGAAAATGAAGATCCACCCCGTGGTCGGCGCCGAAATACTGGAGCGCGTCTCGTTCCCGTACCCCGTGGTGCCGTTGGTCCGCGCGCATCACGAGAGGTGGGACGGTTCCGGCTATCCGGACGGACTGAAGGGCCACCAGATCCCCTTGGGTGCCCGCATTCTGGCGGCGGTCGATTGTCTGGATGCAATGGCGGCGGACCGGCAATACCGCCGCGCGCTGCCATTGGATGAAGCCATGCAACAGGTGGTCGGGTTATCCGGTAAGACCCTCGATCCGGCCGTAGTGGCCGTGCTCGCCAGCCGCTATCGGGAACTGGAACAAATGGCCCAGGCGCAGCCTCTGCAGGAGAGCAGGCTATCCACGGACCTTATCATCTCCAATGGAATGGAGCCGGCGGCCGGCTTCGAAGTCTCGCATTCCAACGGCGCGAACCGGGAAGGCGATTTCCTGGTATCCATCGCGGCTGCCCGCCAGGAGGTGCAACTCCTCTTCGAGCTGACCCAGGAATTAGGCAATTCGCTAAGTCTGGATGAGACTCTGTCAGTCGTATCCATGCGCCTGAAGAAGATGGTGCCTTACAATGCCATCGCCGTGTATATCAGCCGGGGCAAGGTACTGGTCCCCCACTTTGTCAACGGCCAGAACTACCGCCTGTTCTCCTCGCTCGAAATCCCTGTCGGCGAAGGACTCTCCGGTTGGGTAGCCGCGAACCGCAAGAGTATCCTGAACGGCAACCCTTCGGTCGAGTGCGGATATCTGAACGATCCGGCCAAGTTCAGCACGCTGCGCTCGGCGCTGGCCGTGCCGCTCGAAGGCGTCAATGGCGTGATCGGCGCGCTCACGCTCTACCGCGCGGCCAAGGACGCCTTCTCGCGCGACCACCTGCGCATCCTGCTGGCCATCACTTCCAAAATCTCGCTGGCCATCGAAAACGCGCTGCGCTTCCAGCTTGCGGAAGACTCCGCCACCACCGACTATCTTACAATGCTGCCCAACGCCCGCTCGCTGTTCCTCCGGCTGGAGAGCGAGCTCGCGCGCTGCCGGCGGACCCTGGACCCGCTTACGGTTCTGGTCTGCGACGTGGACGGCTTCAAACAGGTCAACGACCGCTTCGGCCACCTGGAAGGCAATAAAGTGCTGCGTTACGTGGCGGACGTGCTGCACGAGAATTGCCGCGAGTACGACTACGTGGCGCGTATGGGCGGCGACGAGTTCGTCATCCTGCTGCCGGGCAGCGACCGGGAAGCCGTTTACCGCCGCATCTCGGAATTCCAAAGCATCGCCTGCGACGCCCCCGGCGCGGTGCATAGCGCCGGCGTCATCAATTTGAGCGTGGGTGAAGCGTTCTATCCCGACGACGGCTCGGATGCCGAGCAGTTACTCGCCGAAGCCGACCGCCGCATGTATAAATCGAAACACTCCAACAAGAAGGGGCGCACCGGCGGCATTCACCTGCTGTCGCCCGGCCATGTTGGGAAGGTCGGCCCGACCGCCGATCGGCCCAATCCGGTGAACTGATGCGCGCCTTGAGACATCTCGCGAGTCTGCTGCTGTCGCTCGCGGCTACCGTGCTGATCGGCGGCTTTCTGACCGCTGCGCTGGTGCGTCTGAGTCCGGGCTTCGGCGTGGACCAGCACTCGCTCGATCCCACGCGCGACGTGGCGGCCCTGCGTGCGCTCCAAGCCGCGCGGCCCGAGCGGGACAATTTCTTCGCCTACTCCGTGCGCCACACGGCCGCCATGTTCCGCGGAGATTTGGGTCTCTCTCGAAACTGGAATCGCCCGGTGGCCGGCTGCTTTGCGAACGCTGGTCCGTCACGGCCCAATTGATGGGGGTCGGACTCCTGGGCGGATGGGCGTTGGCCCTGGCCTTCGCATTGCCGGGCGCCATCTATCCCGCCCGGATTTGGAACGCGCTGGGCGCCGGGATCGGCGATCTGCTCTTGTGCGTGCCATCGGCCGCCCTGGCGCTGCTGATCTTTGTCTCGGCCGGACCGCTGCGCGCCGTCATGGCGCTGGCCGTCTTTCCAAGAGTCTTCCAGTATCTCCGGAATCTGCTGTCGCACGCCGCCGCCCAACCGCACGTGATGGCGGCCAGGGCGCGCGGACTCGGCCCTTGGCGGATTCTGCTGTGGCAAGTCGTCCCGGTAGCCGCGCCGCAGATGCTGGCGCTGGCTGGCGTCTCCGTGAGCATGGCATTCGGCGCGGCCGTCGCGGTGGAAGTCATATGTGATTTCCCGGGCATCGGCCAGCTCGCCTGGAAAGCCGCGCTGGCGCGCGATCTGCCGTTGCTGGTCACCCTCACCATGTTGGTAACGCTGGCCACCCAAATGGCGAATGCTCTGGCCGATATGCTCGCCGCCCCGCGCAGCGAGGTGCACGCATGACCCGTTGGGCGGCTCGCACGCGCCAGTTCGCCTGGATCTTCCTGGCGCTGCTGTTCCTGGCGGCGTTGTTCTCGGATCGCATCGCCAGCGCTTCGTACGCGCACCAGTTTCGCGATTTCCCCGGCGCGCGTATCTCCTGGCAATTCCCCTTGGGCACCGATGCCCTGGGCCGCGACCGCCTCGCACGTCTCCTGGCCGCCACCCGTATCTCGCTGCTGCTGGCGCCAGCGGCTGCCGTGTTTTCGACCGCGCTCGCAACGTTGATCGGCGGCCTCGCCGGCTACTGCGGAGGTCTTCTCGACCGCATCGCCACCCCGCCATCGACCTGATGCCTTCCCTGCCCTGGATCTTTCTGTTAATCGCCGCCCGCGACATGCGCAACTCGGATTTCCTGCTGCAGGCGCGCGCCTGCGGGTGCCACGGTTTCCGCCTGCTGCTCTGCCAATTGGCGCCCAACCTCAATCCCGTGCTGCTCGCCCAGTTCCGGACTTCCATCCCGCTGTTCATCCTGAGCGAAGCCAACCTGGGATTGCTCGGGCTGGGCGTATCCGATCCGCTGCCGTCCTGGGGCAATCTACTGCGCGAGCTGGAAACGGATCTGGCCTTCAATCCCGGCATCGTCGCTTGCCTGGCGCCGATGCTGGCGGTTCTTGGTTGCTTCAAGTTGCTGCTGCCACCCGCATCCGCGCCACTCGATTAGAATATCCGTGAACGCATGCTCTACGACGTAGCCGTGATCGGCGCAGGTGTGTTTGGCGCATGGACAGCTCACCATCTTCGCCAAGCGGGCCTGAAGGTTGTGCTCGCCGACGCATATGGCGTGGCCCACTCGCGATCCAGCTCGGGCGGCGAATCGCGCATCATTCGCATGGGCTACGGCGCGGATGAGATCTACACCCGCTCGGCCATGCGTTCGCTCGCGCTGTGGCGAGAGTTCTGCCGTAACGCCGGGCAACCGCTGTTTCACCAGACCGGCGTCCTCTGGACCGCGTCCGAAGGCGACCCCTACACCGTAAACACGCGCCAGACGCTGGCCCAATGCGGCGCGCGTTTTGAAGTACTCAGCCCTGCGGAGTTGCAATCGCGATACCCGCAAATGGCGTTCGCCCCGGCAGCATGGGGCATCTACGAGCCGGCGAGCGGCGCGCTGATGGCCCGCCGTGCCGTCGAAGCTGTGGTCGCAGATGCCGTGCGCCACGGGGTTGCGTTCCGGCGCCAAGCGGCCGCCGCGCCACAAGGCACTGGTTCGCTCCCGGCAGTTCGCACCACCACCGGCGGGACCATCCGCGCAGGCGCGTTCGTATTCGCCTGCGGTCCATGGCTGCCCAAACTGTTTCCGGATCTGCTCGCCAAACGCATCGTGCCCACGCGCCAGGAGGCGTTCTTCTTTGGGACGCCGCCCGGCGACCCGCGCTTCGCTCCGCCGGCCATGCCCGTGTGGATCGACTTCAGCGATCCGCGCGGACCCTACGGTTTCCCCGATCTGGAAAACCGTGGCGTCAAGATCGCCCTCGACCAGCACGGCCCGCCGATCGATCCGGATACAGCCGATCGCGTTCCATCCGCCGATGCGCTCGCCGCCGCGCGCGACTTTCTCGGCCAACGTTTGCCCGCCCTGCGGCATGCGCCGCTCGTAGAAGCGCGTGTCTGCCAGTACGAGAACACATCCAACGGCGATTTCTTGATCGACCGCCACCCGGATTTCACCAACGCTTGGTTGGTTGGCGGAGGCTCTGGGCATGGCTTCAAGCACGGTCCCGCGGTGGGCGAATATGTCGCCGCACGCATCCTGCACGGCGGGCCTGTGGAGCCGCGCTATTCTCTGGCGTCCAAGGCGGAGACGCAGCATCGTACGGTGTTCTGAGGCGAGCCGCGGGTGCCCTATTCCCGGATCCGGTAGTGTCCGAGGGTGCATGCAAGGCGCGGATGGATATCTATCCAGATTGTGCGGCGGCTTTGTCGATATTTCTTAAAGCGGCACGTCTTCAGAGACTCCAACCAAGTAATCGGCGATGTCTATGGCCCTCTGTGTATCTTCCGCCATGAGCGGCACAGGTCTGAGTGCGCATTCCAATGATGTCGATCAGTCATTCCAATCTGATGCCGATCAGTTCGGAGCGAAGCGACGCATGGCTCTCTTAGCGGCTGTCAGGAAATCAGTATCTATTCTCTGGGTGAGATGGAATAGTTCCATTCGCCTTGGAAGGGGTCGGCTTTGACTCCCTTCGGGTACTTCCTGGTGTCCAAACGGCTCTTCACTTGGAGCCCGGTCTTGGTAGTGGTGGCCGCGATCAGATTGACGATCACCTCGTGACTGACGAGCGGTTTGCCGCGCCAGTTTTGGGTAATGAACGAGAACAGCCGGTGTTCGATCTTGTGCCACTTGCTGCTGTCTCCGCGGCGGTAGCGACTCGCTGAGCTAACTCCATACAGTTATTATGGCAACGTCGTCAAGTGCTGTGGAATTTCAGCGAACTTCAGGCTGGAACTGAGGGTGGACTCACTCCATCTGGATAGATCGAACGATTCTCGAACAACACGAATAGGGCGTCCCTGTCCACCGGAAAGACAATGCCACCCTTCAGCACTGACCTGAAGGCAGCACCGCCGACGGCGGGACCTGGACGCCCCTTCTTCCTCCGATACTCGATCTCTAGCGTTTCCTAAGGCGGGTCACCGCCAGTCCACTCAGCCCCAGCCCGATCAAGGCCATCGTGGCCGGCTCGGGTACTCCGGGAGGAGGCGGGGCCGCGCCAAACCCATCCAGGTAGACGTATCCCGCATGTCCGCCGTACGGGCAGTCCGACGCCAACAAGGTCAAAGTGAACGTGTCGCCGGCCAACGCGGACACATCCAGTTGCTGTACTTGCCACGAGGTGTAAAACCAATCGCTCGAGGACTGCGTGAACAGGCCCGACGAGTTGTCCGCCGAATTGTAGTAGGCGGAATACAGCGTCGCGCCGGTAGTAACGTCGGTCAGTTTCAGACCGAAGTTGTCCGAATCGGTGGGACCGTGCGAGGATTGCAGTACCGCCGCCCACGCGAAATAGATATAAGGATCGGTGTAATTGCCGACCGTCTGGCTGATTACCGAGACGCTGTAATTGTTGTAACCGTCGTTGACGCGCGCCGCATAATTGTCGGCATAAACCATGTTGAGCTGGTTGTCGGTGTTGGGGTCCAGGCCAGGGCCCACAACCGCGCTCGCATTGGCCGACATGTCATAGAACTGGCCTCCCGGCAAATAGTTCACCGGATCCAGATTGCTCATGCCGCCATACCAGTATCCGGCGCCTTGGGTCCAACCCGTAAGGTCGCCGGTCTCGAAGCCGCCATTCACGAAGCCCGCAAAAGCGGAACCGGTAAGCGCCAGGGATAGTAAAACGCACCACGCAAGTCTACGTATCGTCATCATCATCGTCATCATCCTCCGACTGACTGAAACCACAACACGCCGGTCCGGACCAGATTCTAACCCGGCCGGTCATTTGCCACATTCAGGGTTATATACCCTAATATCCATATAAGATCTTAACGCCGCTTGGCTCGGACGCAAGTACTAATTTGGTACTGGTACACGCGTGGCGTACTGCCTGGATCGATGAGGAATCCAACAGTCGCGTCCCGCCGGCCCTTTTGATCGCCGCCATAAGAGATGCCCAGGTAAGCGGCGGAAGGGCCGGAGACGCTGATCGGCCTGTTTCTACCAAGAAGCGCGGCAGTTTTACGATGGCGGGTAGTCCGCGCAGAGTAGCCCGTTCCACATTCGAAGGAACTCGCGCGCGCTACTTTTCGTTTCTGCGATAAGGGAGGGACAGGGAATACGTTGCAACTAGTCATCGACAGAGCCGGCAAACTCTATGGCGGCAAGGTGTGGGCGCTACGGAATTTCAGCCTGGAGCTGCGTCCTGGCGTGCTCGGCCTGCTCGGGCCGAATGGCGCGGGCAAGACCACGCTGATGAATATCATCGCCACCATCACGCGCGCGACCGAAGGCTCGGTGACCTGGAACGGCGCCGATCTCCAGCGCGAACCTGACGCGGTGCGGTCCGTGCTCGGCTATCTGCCGCAAGACTTCGGCGTGTATCCGAACCTGAACGCGGTGGAGTTTCTGGAATACTTCGCCGCGGTGAAAGGACTGGAGGCGGCCAGCGCCCGCCGCCGCATCGACGAGTTGCTGCAACTGGTCAACCTGGCCGACGTGCGCAAGCGGCCCTTGGGCGGCTATTCGGGAGGCATGCGGCAACGCATCGGCATCGCGCAGGCCCTGTTGAACGATCCGCAATTGCTCATTGTAGATGAGCCTACCGCGGGACTAGACCCCGAGGAGCGCGTGCGCTTCCGGAATCTGCTTTCGGACCTTTCCGGCGACCGCATCGTGATCCTCTCGACGCACATCGTGTCCGACGTGGAAGCCACCGCCACCGAAATCGCCCTCATTTCTGGAGGCACGCTGGTCGCGCACGCGCCGCCCGAAGAGTTGCTCCGCGAAGCCGAGGGCAGGGTTTGGGAGTGGGTCGTTCCGAGCGCGGAGCTGAGCGCCGCCAAGCAGCGCTATCAGATCAGCGGCACTGTGCGCCGGGCAGATGGCGTGCACGTGCGGCTGCTGGCGGAATCCGCGCCCGCCGGCGCAGTGCCGGTGGCCGCTACGCTGGAGGACGCGTACCTGCATTGTCTGGCGACTCACCGGGCCCATCTCGCGGAGGGGCAGGCGAGATGACGCGCGCCCGCGTGCTGTATCACCTGGCCCGCGCCGATTTTCTGGAGCGCGTCCGCCGATACAGTTTTCTGCTCACGCTGGCGTTTGCCGCCGGCCTCGCCTATCTAACTTATATCGGGACGATCTCCCTGCAGTTGGATGAATACCGCGGCGTCTACAACTCCGCCTGGGTGGGCAGCATGATGACGCTGGTCAGTACGGCCTTCATCGGCGTGGCTGGCTTCTACATGGTGAAAAACACCATCCAGCGCGATCGACAGACGCGTGTAGGGCTGGTGCTGGCCACCACGCCCATGAGCAAGAGCCTCTACACGCTGGGCAAAGCGCTGAGCAATTTCGCGGTGCTGGCGGCGATGGTTTCCGTGCTGGCAGTGGCGGCCGTGATCCTACAACTGGCGCGCGCGGAGGGAGGCGGCCTGGAACCGGGCAAGCTGCTGGCGCCATTCATCTGGGTGGCGTTGCCGGCGATGGCCATGACCGCGGCCATCGCCGTGTTGTTTGAGACTCTGCCGGTGCTCGGCGGCGGCGTGGGCAACGTGATCTATTTTTTTGCCTGGGCGACCTACCTGGGCTTGAGCGGGGTCACGGGCGTGAACGACTATATGGGATTCGGCTGTTTCATGCGCGAGATGGTGGGCGCCCTGAAACGCATCGACCCGTCTTACAATGGCAACTTCACGTTGCAGGCGGGACCCACCGCGCACGCCACCAAAACATTTCTCTGGAACGGCGTCGATTGGACTCCGCAAGTGCTGCTGGGCCGCCTGCAATGGGTGGCGATAGCGATCGGGATCGCCTGGTTGTCCGCGCTCTTCTTCCACCGATTCGATCCGGCGCGCGAAAGTTGGCGCCGCAAGCGCCGCAAGAAGGCCGCGCCCGAGCCTGTTGAAGATCGGACCGCCACGAATGGCGCACCGGCTGCCAGCGCAGCCGCCGTCCAATTGACGCCGCTGGCGCAGGCGGCCCGCGGCAGCCAGTTCCCGCGCCTGGTTGTCTCCGAACTGCGCCTGATGCTGAAAGGGCGTGGCTGGTGGTGGTACCTGGTTGCCGCCGGCCTGTTCGTGGCCAGCCTGGTAGTGCCGGACGTCCAGGCGCGCCAGGCCGTCGCGAGCTTTGCCTGGCTTTGGCCCGTTCTGATCTGGTCGCAGATGGGGGCGCGCGAGGCCCGCCATGGCACCGAGCCGCTGGTGTTTTCGTGCGCGCACGCGCTCGACCGGCAACTGCCCGCGGTGTGGGTTGCCGGGGTGGTGGTGGCGATCTCGACCGGCGGCGGGTTGGGGATTCGCTTGCTGATCGGCGGCGATGGGTCAGGCTTTTCCGCGTGGCTGGCCGGAGCGCTGTTCGTGCCCACCTTCGCGCTGGCGCTGGGTGTCTGGAGCGGATCGAGCAAACTCTTCGAGGCGTTGTACACGCTGTGGTGGTATGTGGGTCCGATGAACCACACGCCCGGACTGGACTTCACGGGGATGGCGCCCGCGCGGTTTGGGGCACCGTTCTACCTGCTCGCGACGCTGGCGCTCCTGATGGCGGCGTACGTCGGGCGGCGGGGCAAGTTGGGGTATGCGTGAGAGACAGAAGACAGGAGACAGAAGAGAAGTCAGAAGCCACCCCGCTCAACCACTAGAGGCCGGTAATTCTGTCTTCTGACTCCTGACTCCTGACTCCTGACTTCTGCTTTTACGCGATGCTTGCCACAGCCACGCCAGCGACACCGCTTGAAACGCGGCCACCGGAAGCACTACGCGCGGATCTCGCACGCCGCCGAACCATGCGCCGGTCACTAGCACCGCCAACGCCGTGGCCGTGAGCCGCGCGGCTTCCGCGATCAGGAACTCGCGCCGGTTCTCCAGCACGCCGCCCAGGCACACCAGCGATCCCAGGATGAACAGGAAATACGCGACGTTCAGCGAGGCCGCTTGCTTGGGCAGCAGCGCCAGAAACTGGCTGTTGGCGGCGATGAGCGCCACAAACTGCACCAGGCCGTAGGCACTGAGCGCCACGTTGCGGGGCGGATCGAACTTCACGAAATCCACGCGCGGATCGTAAGGGCGCTTGGGAAAACGCGCCGCCACATCCGCCGGACGCCATCCGGGCGGGGCGAACCAAACCTTCACTTTGTCGGACCAAGACGCCGCGTGCCACGAGTCCTTCGCCATCGCTACGTAATAATGCAGGTTGGCCCACACCGGATTCCAACTGTTCAACTGCCCGCGGATGCCGTAGATGCACGGCTCCTCGTCGAGCTCCTCCTGGAAGCTGCCGAAGAGGCGATCCCAGATCAGGAACACGCCCACGTAGTTCTTATCGAGGTAGATGTCGTTCTGCGCGTGATGCACGCGATGGTTCGAGGGCGTCTGTATCCAGCGGTCCAGGAAACCCAGCCGGCCGATGAGCTGCGTGTGCGGCCAGAACTGGTAAAAGAGCTGGACGACGCCGACCATCAGCATGACGAACACGGGTATGCCGCACAGGGCCATGGGCAGATAGAAAATCCAGCCCAGGAAGGCGCCGGTGCCGGGCTGCCGCAGGGCGGTGGTGAGGTTGAACTCCTCACTCTGGTGATGCACCACGTGCGACGCCCAGAACACCCCTACGGTGTGCCCCCAGCGGTGGTTCCAGTAGTAGCACAGGTCGTAAAAGACGAAGGCGAAGACCCAGGTGCCCCAGTGCTTGGCCGGCAAGTGAAACGGGGCCCAGTGCAGCAGCACCCATTCGTAGAAGAAGATGCCCAGGAAACCGAAGAACACGCGCACGCCCGTCGAGACCACGCCGCAACTGAGACTGTTGATGGCATCCGCCAGGTGATAGTAACGCGTGCGCTTGACGCGGTCCACGGTGAATTCCAGGGCGATCAGGGCGAGAAAGACGGGCACTGCCAGTGCCACGGCTTTCGAGTAGGTGGTGTCCATAAGCCTTCGAGAGAGAGTGCCTTGAAGAAATCTTACCGCATCCGGCCCCCATTGCGATACTGATGCGATACTGAGAGCTTGCCGTTACGCCTGCCATTACTGTTCCGCCGGGCCATGTACAACCTGCGTGGCGGGTTCCTGGTGCGCCCACTGTCGATCGCGCTGGCGCTGGGTTGTGCGGGCGCGGTGCTCTCGGCATTGGAAGAATCCTTCCCCGCCCTGCGCGGCTGGACGCCCGGCGTGCTGTTCCCCTCGCGCGCCGACCCGCAGGTGGCGCAGATCATCCTGGGGGGCATTGCCGCATCCATCATGACGGTAGTCTCCATCGTCTTCGCCATCATGCTCATGACTCTGACGCTGGCCTCCATGCAGTTCTCGCCGCGTATCATCGTCAGCTTCGTGCAGGACCGCGTGACGCAATGGACCCTGGGCATTTTCCTGGGCACCTTCCTCTACTGCATGGCGGCGCTTCCCGCGGCGCGTTCGCTGCCGCACCCCTTCGCGCCGGTCTTTACCGTGCTGGGCGCGATGCTGCTGGCGGTGGCCTGCGTGGGATGGCTGCTGTTCTTCATTCACCACATCTCGCGCGCGATCAGCGTCAACCATATCGTGGATCGAATCGCCGCGGACACCATCGCCATGATCGACGAGATGATGCCGTGGCCGCACCGGCACGACCGGTTAGCCGGCGCGGCCGCCGCCAGTTCCAACTGGGAGGCGACTATTGTCGGCAATGTGTCCGGCTACATCCGCTTCGTCGACCGCAAGCGTCTGGTGGGGCTGGCGAAGACCTACCGCGTGAAGATCAACGTGCTGCGGCGCGTGGGCCACTTCGTGCCGGCGGGAGTGCCGCTGCTGGCGGTCTCCAAGGGCGGCCGGCTCACGCCCGAGGGAATGGCCGAGTTGCGCGGCGCGTTCGATTTGGGCCCCACCCGCACCTTGCAGCAGGATGTCGAATTCGGCGTTTTGCAGATCGTGGATATCGCGCTGAAAGCCATCTCGCCGGCGGTGAACGATCCCAGCACGGCGATTAACTGCGTGGACCAGTTGAGCTCCATCATGATCCGCTTCGCCTCGCGCGAGCCGCCGGAAGCGGTGCTCTACGATCCGCCCGGTACGGTACGGGTCATCATCCCGTGGGTCGGCTTCGACCGGCTGCTGGAGGCTGCTTTCGAGCAGATACGGCTGTACTCAAAGTCGGATGTGGCGGTGAGCTTGCGGCTGCTGCGCGCGCTGGGGGATATCGCCGCGACCACGCCGGACCCGGAGTACCGCAGGACGCTGGCCGAGCGAGCGAGACGGGTGGTCGCCGGATGCGCGGAGAAGCTGGGCGATGAGGAGCTGCAGGCTTTGCGGGTGCGGCTGGACGCGATGCACGGATGACGTGGCGCACGCTTTAGCGTGCAGCGGCGCGCTGAAGCGTGCGCCACATTGTAAGATAGTCGGAGTCGCATGGCGATTCTCAACCTCCTGTTCGGATCTCCGCTGCCCACTTCCGACGAAAGAGCGGAACGCATCGGCCCGATGGCCGGCATTCCCATCTTCGGCCTGGATGCCCTCAGCTCCGCGGCTTACGGCCCGGAGGCGGCGCTCACGCTGCTGATCCCGCTCGGGGTGGCCGGCGTCGCCTACATCCTCCCGATCAGCATCAGCATTATCATCCTGCTGACCATCGTGTTCTTCTCGTACCGGCAGACCATCGAAACCTATCCGGGCGGCGGCGGCTCGTATACCGTAGCGCGCCACAACCTGGGCGTCTTTCCCGGCCTGCTGGCCGCGGCGGCGTTGATGATCGACTACATCCTGGTGGTGGCGGTGGGTATTTCGGCGGGTGTGGGCGCGCTGGTGTCGGCCGTGCCCAGCTTGCAGCCGCACACGCTTTTGCTATGTCTGGGCATTCTCGCAGCGGTTACGTTGGTGAACTTACGGGGCGTGCGCGAAACCGGCGTCGTATTCTTAGTCCCGACTTACCTGTTCGTGGGAACTCTGCTGATCGCGATCGCCATCGGTGTGGTCAAGACCCTGGCTACCGGCGGCCATCCGGTCCCCGTGGTGACGCTGCCACCCGCTCCCCGGGCCGTGGCGGCCGTGAGTGTCTGGCTGCTGCTGAAGGCGTTCGCCAGCGGCTGCACCGCCATGACGGGTGTGGAGGCGGTCTCGAACGGCGTGAAGGCGTTCCGCGAGCCGGCCGCCGGGAATGCGCGCCGCACGCTGGCGGTCATCATCGGGTTACTCATCGTGATGCTGGGGGGCATTGCCTACCTGGTGAAAGTCTACGGAATCGCCGCCACGGACCCGGGGGCGCCCGGATATCAGAGCGTGCTCTCCATGCTGGTGGCGGCGGTGGCCGGCAAAGGACTCTTCTATTACGCGACTATCGGCTCCATTCTGCTGGTGCTGGCGCTGTCGGCCAACACCGCGTTCGCGGATTTCCCGCGCTTGTGTAAGATCATCGCGCATGATGGATTCCTGCCGCGCTCGTTCGGCGCGCGCGGGCGGCGGCTGGTTTACTCCGAAGGCGTGTACGTGCTGGCGGCGCTTTCGGCCGTGCTGTTGATCGTGTTCGGCGGCGTGACGGACCGCTTGATTCCGCTGTTCGCGGTAGGCGCCTTTCTGGCGTTCACTCTCTCGCAGACCGGCATGGTCTTCCACTGGAAGCGGACCGGCGGGCGCGGCGCGCGGCATAGCATGCTGGTGAATGGATTGGGCGCCACGGCCACCGCCGTCACCGTGGTGGTAGTGCTGGTGGCTAAGTTCATGGAGGGCGCCTGGATCACGCTGCTGTTAATCCCAGGATTGCTGGCGGTGATGATCGCGGTGCGCCGGCAGTATCATCGGGTGGGCATGTCAGTTCTAAGCCAGTCGCCGCTGGAGCTGCATGGCTTTCAGCCGCCGCTGGTGGTGGTGCCGCTGGATCGCTGGAGCAAAATCGCCAAGCGGGCGCTTACCTTCGCCCTGACTGTTTCGCCCGATGTTACTGCAGTGCACATCGATTCCGGAGAGCAAACCATTTACCTGCAACAGGAGTGGTACGGCTTCGTGGAACAGCCGGTGCTGCAGCTCGGCATGGCGCCGCCCAAGCTGGTGATCCTCCCATCGCCCTACCGCTTCGTGATCACTCCGATCGTGGATTACGTTCTGGACCTTGCGCAGAAAAATCCCAGCCGCCAGATCGCCGTGATCATTCCTGAGATCGTGGAGCGGCGCTGGTACTACCACATGCTGCACAACCAGCGCGGGACCGCCTTGAAGTCGATGCTGTATTTCAAGGGGAACGGACGCATCCTGGTGGTCAACGTGCCGTGGTACGTGGATGCTACCTAAGCATCCCGGTGGAATACCGCAGCACGGCGTACGATTTCTGGTAATCGTACTTGGCCCCGAGATTCTCCACTTCCGCCTCCGTCAGATTCAACTGCGCCTGCGACAGCTCCACGATCGAACTTAGTCCGAGGTTATAGCGCCCTTGCGCGAGATCGAGCGCCATGGTAGCTTCCCGAAGCAACTCCGCGGTCACATCCAGTTGATGGTATGCGGTCAAGGAATCGCTCCAGGCAACGCGCACATCGCGCGCGACGCTCTCTTCCAGATCGCGCACTCTCTGATCCGCCGCCTGCGCCTTGAACCGCGCGGCTTCCCTGCGCGCCGTAAACAATCCCCCGTTAAATATGGGGATTTCCACATTCACCGCGGCGCTCTCATACTCGGGGGGAACGGTCTGCGTCGTCAATTGATGGATGTACGGGATAAAGCCGCCCACGCCGGCCAGGCTCACGGTGGGATAGGAGAGGTCATGCTCGGCGCGCTCGAACCGGTAAGCCGATTCTCTCTCCAGCCGCACGCCCGCCAGTTCCGGCCGCTGCTGGAATGCCTGCGTTACGAGGTCGGCGGAATCGGCGGGTGGACTGGGCGGAAGAGGTTCCTCGTTCAGCTTGTACGCCTGCTGCTGATCGAGACCCAGCGCGCGCGTCAACTCCGCGAACCCCTGCGCCACGCCGTCCTGCGCGCGGATCAGCAGTAACTTCGCCTGCGCCAAATTGACGGAAGCGAAGCTCACATCCAGTTGCGAGCGCAGCTTGTTTTGGGCCAGCGCGGTCACCTGGTCCACCAGAAGCTGCCGCGCAGCCACGGTCTCATCCGCCACCTTCACCAGCGCTTGAGCCTGCAGCGCCTGGAAGTACGCCTGATTGACGCGCAGCAGCACGTCGTAGCGGGTGGCCCGATACGTCTGCGAACTGGCTTGAGCTTGCAGCCTGGAGCTGGCCACCAGGTTGCGTGTGCGCCCCGAATCGGTGATGAGTTGGCTGAGCGTGATACCCTGGCCGAAGCGGTCCCACACGCGCGAAGCCACCAGTGCCCCTGCGCCGATACGAGCCTGAAGGTTTCCCTGCGATGCGGTCACGTCGCCCTGGAGCGTCGGAAAATATGCCGAGCGAGCTTCCGCCACCGCTTGCTGGGATGCCTGGTAGTTCAGTTGGGCAGCCTGCACCTGTGGATGATTCTTGATGGCCAGCGCCTCGGCATCCTTCAGGGTCAGCGGCGGGGGGGCGGGGGTGGTTTGGGCCAGGAGCCCACAGGCTAAAGCCTGTGCCACCAAGCAGGGCCACAAGAGTGGTATTGTCATGATGCCTCCAGTTGCTCCGCGGCGCTTCGTTTCTTTCCATAGACGAGTAAGTACGCGGCCGGGACGATGAACACGGTCAGAATCACCGAAGCGGTCAACCCGCCGATAATAACTCGCGCCAGGGGAGCGTACTGCTCGCTGCCCGTACCCAGCTTGAGAGCCATCGGCAGCATACCAAAAATGGTTGCCAGCGACGTCATCAGGATGGGACGCAGCCGCACCCGGCAGGACGTGATCACGGCGTCCATCACGGACATCTGCTGCTCTTCCAGGCGGTGAGCAAACTCCACGATCAGAATGCTGTTGGAGGCGGCGATGCCCACCAGCATCAGCACGCCCATCAGGGACATGACATTCAGCGTGGTCTCGGTCAGGGGCAAAACGATCATCACTCCAATGAAGCCCATGGGAATCGCCAGCATGATCAATAGCGGATCCTTGAACGACCGGAATTGGGCCACCAGGATCAGATAAAGCAGAACCACCGAGAGGCTCAGGCCCACGGCGAAGCTCCGGAAGGAAGCGCGCATGGCCTGCACCATACCGCGCAAGTCGATGCGGACATTCTCCGGTATCTTCATTTGCGCGATGGCATCGTCGATGGCGCCCGCGACCTTCCCGAGATCTTCGCCGAACGGCGTCACGAATATGTCGGTCACCCGCTGAATCTGGTAATGGTCCACCTCGGTGGGTGTTTGAACCTGCTCCAGATCGACTACCGATCCGAGGGTCGTCGGCCGAGTCAAGTTAGGGGCCCGCAGAGGGATGTTCTTCAGATCCAGGAAATCATGGATGGCAGGCTTGCCATTTTCGTAGTATTGCACAGTGAGGAAGTAATCGTTTCCGGTGCGGTGGTCCACCCAGTAATTCGGCGCAATCATGGTGTTTGAATTCAGCGCGGTAATGACGTTGTCGACTATTTCCTTCTCACTCAGACCCAACTCGCCGGCGTGCACGCGGTCCACGTCCAACCGGACGGCGGGATAATTCATGTCCTGCGGTATATAGACCTGGCCCACGCCATGGAGCGCCCGGAAACGGCTGGCCAGATCCTGCGCCACTGTGTAAGTCCGTTTCAGATCCCGGCTGCTCACCTGCACATCGATGGGCGCCGGCATACCCATATTCAGGACCGCATCTACCATCGATCCGCTGTTGAAGAAGGTACGAATGTCGGGAAATCGCTTCTCCATCTCGTTCCTGACACGGGCCATATACACAAAGCTGCTCACCTCGTGTGGTTCTTTCAAGGCCACCTGGATCGTGGCGGTGTAGGACCCGGCGTTGGTGGTATAGAGTGCGGAGAAATCGGGGACGACGCCGATATTGGAAACCACCATCTGAAAATCCCGCGGACTCACGATGTGCCGCACGAGGTCTTCCACCAGGGCCACATGCCGCTCGGTCACCTCGATGCGCGTGCCGGTCGGCACTTTCAGATTGATGGTGAATTGGCCCGCATCGGTTTGCGGAAAGAAGGCGACCCCCATCAGAGGATAGATCGCCAGGCTCATCAGGAACGCGCCGCTGAGGGCCGCGACAGTGAGACCCGGCCGCGCCAGCGCCCGTCGCACCGCGCGTTCATAAACATTCAGCAGCTTGTTGAAGAGCAGGTTAAATCCGTCATTGAAACGCTCCCACAACGACCGGCGGAGCGGCGCTTCCGGCCCGGTTTTCTCCTGCCGAACGTGTTCCGGTGCGTGGTGCACGCGCTTAAGATATCGCGCGCAGAACAGCGGGATCACCGTCATGGCCACAAAGTAAGAGGCGAACAGGGAGATCACCACGGCCAAAGCCAGCGCGGAGAACAGGAACTTGCTCACACCGTAGAGCAAGGTGACGGGAAAGAAGACTACCACCGTGGTCAGGGTGGCGGCCAGCACGGCCGGGCTCACCTCGGCCCCTCCGGCCTCTGCGGCGGCGTGCGGCGAAGCGCCCATCTCCAGGTGCCGGTAGATGTTCTCCAGCGATATCACCGAGTTGTCGATGATGCGCGAGAAGGCCAACGCCAGCCCGCCCAGAATCATGACATTTACCGTGCTTCCCATCAGGTTGAGCACCACGAATGTGGCCAATCCGGATAGCGGAATCGAAAGGAATACCGCGGTAGTGGCCCGCAAGCTGCCCAGGAAGATGAGAATCATTACACTGGTCAGAAGCAGGCCGATCAGACCCTCGTGCAGCAGCGTAGAGATGGCCTCTTTGACAAACACCGATTGATCGAACACCACGCTGGCTACCAGGTTCTTCGGTATGTCGTAGAGGTGTGCGATCATTTTGCGGATGCCATCGACTACTTCGATCGTGTTCGTATCGCCGCCCTGCTTCATAATCGGCAGGTACGCCGACTCCTGGCCATCCACGCGCACCACGTTGTACTGGATCTGGTTGGCGTCTTCCGCCTTGCCCACATCGCCCACGGTGACCCAGGAACGCCCCACGGTCTTGATGGGCAGTTTGTTCAGCTCGTTCATGTCCTTGACCAGGCTGTTCGAATAGACGTAGTAGTCGTAGGGTCCTATCTTCACGTCGCCGGCGGGCAGGATCAGGTTGGACTGGTTCACCGCCTGCACCACATCCATCGGGCTCAACTGCCGCGACATCAGCTTGAACGGGTCCACATAGACCATGATCTGGCGGTATTTGCCGCCGAACGGCGGCGGAATCTCCGCCCCCTTTACGACTGCAATCTGGTTGCGAATAGTGAACTGGCCGATGTCGTGGAGTTCAGTCTGATTGAGGCCCTTGCCTTTGAGAGTCACCAGGCACACCGGCAGGCTGGAGGCATCGAACTTCAGCACTACCGGAGGCAAGGTCCCCGGCGGCAGGCGCTTCAGGTCCGCGAGCGCCAGGTTCGATAGTTGCGTCACATCGGCATCCGCGTTAGTTCCGGGCTGAAAGAATACTTTGATAATGCTGACTCCCAGAAGCGAGCGCGATTCCATATGATCGATACCGCTGGCCAGGGTAAAGAAACGCTCTAGCGGGTTAGTGATATCGACCTCGATGTCCTCGGGAGGCATGCCGGAGTAGAATGTGGCCACCACCACTTCCGGCAGGTTGATGGTGGGGAACAGATCTACCGGCATGCGCACGAAGCTGCCGATGCCGATTACCGCCAACACCAGGCAGATTACGACTATGAAATGCGGGTTTTGTATCGAAAAGCGTGACATGGGCCGCTCGCTCTAACTCTGGCCTTCATGGTTCAGAGCGTCCACGACTTTTGGCCGCACCAGTTGGCCGGGTTTTAGCGCGCTGCGATCGCTCACCACCACTCGCTCGCCATCGGCCAAGCCGGAAAGGACCTCCGCATAAGCGGCGTTCTGCATGCCGAGCGTTACGGTGCGCTCCGCGATCTTGCCGGTTGCATCGACGACCACGATGCTGGTTTTGTCGGCCTGGCGATCGACGGCTTCCAGCGGCACGGCCAGCGCGGCGGCCTTGCGCTCCAGCCGCAGGGTGACCTCCGCGTACATACCCTCGATCAATACGCGGTTCGGGTTCGGCACATCCACCTCCGTACGCATGGTGCGCGTGTCGGCTTTCACGTCCACCGAAAACCGCGCCACTTTGCCTGTAAAAGTCCTGTTCAGCGACGGAATCCGCACGTTCAGCGGATCGCCCACGTGAATGTAGCGTACGTCGGACTCCGGTACCGGAATCACCAGCCGGAACAAGTTGTCTTGCGAAAGCTTCACCAGCGGCATGGCCTGCGTGCTGGAACTGGTGCCGGCCTGCATCAGCATGCCCAGATTGGCGTAGCGCTCGGTGACCACCCCGGCAAATGGCGCCGTGATGCGCGAGTAATCGTATAGCACCTGGTCGTGCACCAACCTGGCTTGGGCGGCGGCCAGCACGCTTTGCGCCGACTGCAGTCCCGATTTGGATGCTTCCACCTGGGCCTCCAACGCGAGATCCTTTCCCTGCCAATCGTCCACTTCCTGCTGCGCGACCAGCCCGGGCTTGGAGTCCGCCACGGTCTTGAGGCGGTCATACTGCAAATGAGCGACCTTATGTTGAGCTTCCACGCGGTTCAGTTCGTGCTCAGCGTGAGTCACCTGCTCGGTCATGTTCCTGATGGCCGCCTTGTCTTGCTCCAGCTGCACCTGCAGCTCCGGAATCTCGAGCACCGCCATCAATTGTCCTTGCGTCACGCGCGTGCCGTAATCCACCTTGAGATCCCGCACGTAGCCGGATTCCTTGGCGTAGACGTCGATTTCCTGGAAGGGCACCAACTCGGAGGACAAGGTCAACTGCCGCTCCATTGGCATGCGGATCGCGCGCGTGACCCCCACCGGAACCGCCTCCGCCGTTTCTCCGGCGTCCGCCTGGCCGCGGCGGGAACAAGCCGCCATGCCGGCCGCGGCTATCGCGACTATCGCCACGAGGGACTTATTTGGGTGCATGTCGCGTCCGTTCGATATGGCGCCGCAGCTTTTCCATGGAGAAATGTCCCGGCTGGCATAACTGAATGAGCTCCCGCTCCTGGGCCAGCAGCTCTGCCGCCACCTTGGGGACCTGTCCGGCAATGGCGGCCGGAACCGAAACCACTCCATGCAGGTCCCCGTGCAGCAGGTCTCCCGGATTCACCCGCAATCCTCCAACCTGCACCGGCCCGCCAAAGTCCACAACGTGCGCATAAGCGTGCGATACCGAGACGCCTCGCGCAAAGAGATGAAAACCGGTGCGCTCGATGCCAGTCAAGTCCCGCACGGCGCCATTGGTGACGTATCCGATGCACTCCAGCGCGCGGCCGATTTGGGCGTGGATTTCGCCGAAAAGCGCGCCGAACCCGGGCCTGGCATCCATGTCTTCGAGAACGATAACGCGCGGCGCGGGGATGTTCGCCAGGTACTCCCACCAATCCAGGCGTTCGTAATACCAATACCGCGCCGTGGGAGCCGCGGACGTGCGAATCCGGCCGGTGGCGGCATAGCCCACCATGGGAGGCAAACCGGGTGACAGGCATCGCACGGAAATATCCGTAAATCCCTCATTGCGCAGCCGTACGTCCAGCCGCTCGATGGCGTTGGATACGGTGCATGCGTCAAGGGTCCGTAACTGGTCCAGGATTGCGGGCGCAACCTGCCTGATCGTCTGGTCGGTGTTCACCTATGACCGATCATAGGCGAGACGGGCCGCCCCAGGGTATACAGTGAGTCGGGTATTTTCGTTCGGGATGCATGGTATGACACAAGGTGATGACTGTACGTTTGATTCACTGGAAGGCGAGCGAAGCCGCGGCTTTGCTGGCGGCCCTGCGCACTGGCGGGCACGTGGTGGATTACGACGAAAAACTGTCCTCCGATGGATTCCGCGCGATTCGCGAATCCCCTCCGGATGTCTTCGCAATCGACCTTTCGCGCTTGCCCTCGCACGGCCGCGAGGTTGCCATATTCTTCCGCGGTCATAAGGCGACGCGGCACATTCCGATCGTTTTCGTGGGTGGCGCGCCGGAGAAGGTCGAAGCCATCCGCAAGCTGCTGCCTGATGCGGTGTACACTGCGCCCGGGCGGCTGCGGTCCGCGTTGCGGGAGGCGCTCGCCAACCGGCCCGCGAGTCCGGCCGTCCCGGCGCAAATGATGGCGCGCTACGCGTCGCGAAATGCGGCGCAGAAGCTCGGGATTCGCGAAGGCTCCACGGCGGCGCTGGTCGATCCGCCGCGAAACTACGCGGGCGTGATTGGGGAACTGCCGGCGGGAGCCGCCCTGGAAGAGTCGCCCGCCGAGGCCTGCCCCATCACTCTCTGGTTCGTACACGATGCGGCGGCCTGCCGGGAGGCCTTACCCGGCATGCGTAAACTCGCCGGGCGCACGAAGCTCTGGATCCTGTGGCGGAAGGGATCCGGCGTCACGCAGCCGTTCCTGCGAGAGTCCGCCGCGGCAGTGGGCCTGGTGGACTACAAGATCTGTTCCGTCGACGCGGCGTGGAGCGCCATGCTGTTCGCCCGCCGGAAAGCAGTTTGATTTACTTCGCGGCTTCCTTCTTCTCATCGGGCTTCTCATCGGGCGGACGCCGCGGCTTGCGCGGGACAGGCTTCGCGCTGGCCATCTCGACGTAGGTCCGGATAATGCGCTCCTTCTGCGCCGGATCGAGAATCAGGCCGGGAGGCGCGCCGCTGCCGGAGAGCTTGAAGTAGCCGTCGTTGGGGCGCACGGCGTAGAGCATCGCCGCCATCGCCCAGGAGGGCGCATCGTATGGCATCGTCTGGTAGGCACGGTAGGCGTCGACAACAGGGTGCCCGCTGGACCACGCAAAATCCCTCTCGATGCTATCCCCCGGAAACGGCAGCGCCTCGCCGATCTCCCGCCCAACCATGACAATCGGCGTGGGCCACTCGGCAATTACTTTTCGTGCAGCGGCGGCATCCGCCTGAATGCCGGTTTCGGCCACGCAAAGCAGCCTGACTTTGCGGGCGATCCACTCCTTGACGCCGTACATTTCCAGCAGCCTTACCAGATCGGTGGCCGGCCCGCTCAGCACCACGGCGGCATTCTGGTCGTACTGCGCCATCAGCGCGTTGCGGATCAGCGTGGCGCCGTCGGCCGTGTCGTTGACGCTTTTGATTGAAGTCGTTTCGACCGGCTTGCTGAACATAGCCGATGCGGCGGCGGGCTTCCCGTCAGCCAGTCCGATCGGCGTGAAGTGCGTGAACATGGCCGCGGAGCCTGTGGTGGCGCTGGCATAGAAGTGGCCCACGGCATCGCAGAATTGCGCAGCCCGCAGATCCCCGCTGCTGACGGCTATCGCGGCAATCCGCGCCTGGTCCTTGCCATCGAAGCCGTGCATCATCGCCAGGGCCAGCACATCGTCGATCCGGTCCATCGCGGAATCGAACACGATGCCCACGGGCGGTTTGGCCAGTCCCGGAAACTGCATGTCAGGTGAGATCCAGCGCGTCCAGGCGTCCCGTCGAATCGCCGAAATGCTCCACGTGTACGCCCATGCGATCCATCATCGCCAGATAGAGATTGCACATGGGCGTTTCCTTCCGGTACACAATCCGCCGCCCGGATTTGAAGTGGCTGCCGCCGCGCCCGGCGATCAGGGTCGGCAGGTCTTCGTGCAGGTGGCGGTTGCCGTCGGAAAGGCCCGCGCCGTACACGATCATGCAATTGTCGAGCAGCGAGCCATCGCCATCCCGGATCGACCGCATCTTCGCGATCCAGGCGGCGAACTGCCGCACATGATAAGAATTGATCTGCGTCACCTTCTCGATCAGGTCCGGCTGGTTGCGGTGATGCGTCAGCGGGTGATGGCCATCGGGGATGTCGATCTCGCGGTATGGGCGCGACGTGCCTTCGTGCGTGACCAGGAATGTGATCACGCGCGTCAGGTCCGACTGGAAGGCCACGGTCATCATGTCGGTCATCAGCTTGAAGTGCTCCGCGAAATCCGCGGGGATGCCGTACGGCTTCTCCATATGCGGATCGATCTGCGCGTTGTCCTTCTCGGCGTTTTCGATCTGGCGCTCGATCTCGCGAATCGACGACAGATATTCGTCGAGCTTGCGGCGGTCGGTGGGGCCGAGGCCGGTCTCCAGCTTGCGCGTGTCGTCGCTGACGAAGTCGAGAATGCTACGCCGATACAGGTTCTCGCGCGCGCGGGCTTCGGGCGTCAGCGCCATGCCATTGCCGAACAGCCGTTCGAAGAGGGCGCGCGGGTCGAGCACCGGCGGCAGCGGCTGCGTCTCGCTCTTCCACGCCAGATTATTGGTGTAAGCGCACGAATAACCCGAGTCGCAATCGCCGGCCTGCCGCGCATCTTCCATGCCCAGTTCGAGCGAAGGGAAGCGCGTCTGCTTGCCCACCTGGTTCGCCACGATCTGGTCGAAAGAGACGCCGGCCTTGATATCGATTACGGTCTTGCGCGGTTGCACGCCGGTCAGGTAGGAGGCGCAACAGCGGCCGTGATCTCCGGCGCCGTCCAGCAAAGCGCGGCCGGTGTTGTGGGTCAGATTTCCGAACAGCGTGATGTCCTGGCGGTACGGCTCGAGCGGCTTCAGAATGCGCGGCAATTCGCCCAGCTTGCCTTCGTAATCCGGATTCCAGCCGTCCATGATAATGCCGTTGGGCACGTAGACGAAGGCCATCCGCACCGGCGGATTCGAACTGCGCGGGGCGGCCAGCGCGGGGACCATGGCGTCCAGGAACGGCAGCGCGACGGCCGTGCCCATGCCACGCAGGAATGTGCGTCTGGGCAGGGCCTTCTTGGTAATCATCGTTGAGCTACCTCCTTATTGAAGAGCGGGTCCTGGAGGACCCGCGCAGACCTGGAGGTCTGCCCCACGTCGGCCCGGCCCATTTGGAACGGAGCGCTGTGTACAATCTCAAAAATCAGCGATTGAAAACGATACCCGGACGCCGCCATATCGCGGTTGATCCCATTCACCGTCAGCCGATCGTACGGATGCAGTCCGCGCCCCAGCGCATAGGTCAGCATCTTCTCCGTCAGGCATCGGGAGAACTGCGGCAGCCCCGCCATCAGCAGGGCGCGCATCTCGTCCGGCGTCTTAAACGACTTCCCGTTGGGCAGAGTGCCGCTCGAATCCACAGGGAATTTGCCGTCTTCCGTGCGCCATTTGCCGATGGCGTTGTAATTCTCCAGGCCGAACCCGAGCGGGTCCATCTTGTTGTGGCACGACGCGCACATGGGATCTGCGCGGTGCTTCTCCATCTGCTGCCGCAACGACATCAGCGTGCCCACGGCGCTTTCATCGAGTGCCGGCACGTCCGGCGGCGGAGGTGGAATCTCCGATCCCAGGATGTTGTTCAGCACATATTTGCCGCGCAGCACGACGGAGGTGCGCGTGGGATAGCTCGAAACGGTCAGCACGCTCGCCTGGCTGAGCAGCCCGCCGCGCTGGCCGGTGGTCAATTCCACGCGGCGGAAATCCGGCCCGGTGACGTCCGGGATGCCATAGAACTTCGCCAGCCGTGCATTCAGGAAGGTGTACTTGGCATCGATGAAATCGGAAAGCGGGCGATTCTCGCGCAGCACATACTCGAAGAACATGCGCGTCTCGGTCTTCATGGCTTCGCGCAATTCCGGCCCCCACTCGGGAAACTTGTCGGGGTCCGGCTTCACCACGTCCAGATTGCGGATCTCCAGCCACTGGCCGGCGAAGTTGCTGGCCAGCGCTGCCGAGCGCCGGTCCGCCAGCAGGCGCTTCACCTGCGCGTCGAGCACGGCCGGCTCGTGCAGCTTGCCCGCCTCGGCAAGGCTCAGCAGTTCGTCGTCGGGCATTGAGCTCCACAGGAAATAGCTGAGCCGCGGCGCCAACTCGACGTCCGAAATCCGGTGCACGTCTTGCGCATCGGTGGGGTTGGGATCGTGCTCGATGCGGAACAGGAACTGCGGCGTCACCAGCATGGCTTCAATGGCCAGTTGGATGCCTTGCTCGGTGGTCTCGCCGCGCGACCGGGCCAGTGCGACGAACTTCAGCAACGACGCCACTTCGGCGCGCGTCACGGGCCGCCGGTAAGCGCGGTGCGCCAGCGCGGAGACGATCTTGTCGACGCACACCTGCCCGGACTTCGGATCGCAAATCAGAATCTTCTTGCGGCTGGCGCGCTCGACTTCGGTCGGGAACGGCCCCACAAAAACGATCGAATCCAAAAACTTGTTCTTCTTCTTGTTGTACGCGTCCTTCTCGGACAGCGTCTTGACAAAGTCGTCGTCGATGAAGCCGGCGCGGAAAACATGGTCGCCGGAGGGCAAATACATGCGCACTTCGGCTTCCGAGTACGGGTCGAAGTATACGAGTTTCGACGGCTTGGTTTCGACCGGCAGGGTCTTCAGCAGCGTGCCATCCATCCAGAAACCGAGCGTCACCGGCTTGGCGTCCGCAGCGCGCTCGCCGGGCATGCCGAATCGGACAATATAATCGCCATCCCATTCCACGCGATGCGATGCTTCAATGGTGCTCAGGTCCAGGCGCCGGATGGTCTTGTCTTTGGCGTGGTATTGCGCCTCAAGCGGTTTGGCCGGGAGCGGATCGGCGCCCATGGCGCGCGATGCGATGATCTCGGCTGCGTCCATGTAGCGTTCCATCAGCACCGGAGAAATGGTCAGCACGTCGGCGATGTTGTCGAAGCCGTAGCCCGAGTCGTCTGTGGGGAAATCTTTTTCGGCGCGGAAATCCACGGCCAGCAGATCGCGAATGGTGTTCGAGTATTCGCTGCGGTTGAGGCGGCGCGCCGTGACGTGCCCCGGGTCCGGTTTGATGTTGCGGTCGGCTTTGTCGAATTCGCCTTCCACGTAGTGGATCAGGGCCTGCATCTGCGGTTCGGGCGGGCGCGGAATGCCTTTGGGCGGCATCTCGCCGGCGCGCAGCTTCTCGAGAATCGCTTCCCAACCGTCGCGATAGGCCGCGACCGAGTCGGGCGTGAGGAATGCTTTGACGTTGAGGCCGCCGGAGGACAGCTTGTCGTTATGGCATAGCGCGCAGGTCTTCGATAGCACGGGCTTCACGGCCGAATCGAAATCGGCCGGCGGGGCGTCGGCGGCGCACAAATACCCGGCTATTGAGACAGCAATGGCGATCATCCGCAGGCTGAATTGCACTAGATCCGGCTCCGAGTGGCTTATTGTTTTATTATAATACCTCTGGAAATGGCATGCGCATTCGAGTTTCGGTTACCGCGGCGGTCTTTTCTTCGTGCTGCGGCCGCGGCGCTGGCGTTGCCGCGGCTCTCCGCCCAACAGGACCCCGCCGCCTACGGCCTCACGGCGTTGCTGGATGGCAGCGGAATGGTGCGCGTGCCCGCGGGCGAGTTCCGGATGGGATCGGCGGGCGGCGAGGCCGACGAAGGGCCGGTGCATCGCGTGCGCATCAGCCACGATTTCGAGATCGGCAAATTCGAGGTCACGCAGGCGCAATGGGAAACGGTGATGCTCGATCCGCACGCTAAAGCCGGGGCGGTGCGGACGACGCCGGAAGGGGCCGCGATCGGCAGCAACCCCAGCCACTTCAAAGGCGCATCGCTGCCGGTGGAGAGCGTCTCGTGGGACGATATCCAGGTGTTTCTGGCGCGGCTCAACGCGCGCGATCGCGAGCATACGTACAGGCTGCCGACCGAGGCGGAGTGGGAGTACGCCTGCAAAGGCGATGCAGCCGATCTCGCCGCGCGCGCGTGGTACAAAGACAATTCCGGGGACAGCACGCAGCCTGTGGGCGGAAAGCAGCCGAATGCGCGCGGCCTTTACGACACGCTGGGAAACGTCGCGGAGTGGGTTCACGATTGGTATGGCCGCGATTACTACGCGGAGAGTCCGGCGTCCGATCCGCAAGGGCCCGCCTCGGGATCGTATCGCGTCTTTCGCGGAGGGAGTTGGCTGGATCCCGCGAAGTACTGCCGCATCACGGCGCGCAACTTCGAGTTTCCGGTGAGCCGGCTTCATAATGTCGGGTTTCGAGTGGTAAGGACACTGCGATGAGAAAACTGCTCATGTTACTGTCGATTGCCGCATCGGTCGGCGCGACGCCGGCAAACAACTCCGCGATCATCGGGCTGTGGAGCGCCAAGATGGAGGGTTTGACGTATGTCCGGATGACGATCGAGGAGCAGGATGGTAAGTTAACTGGTGCGGCGCTGTTCTATATGATACGCCGCGATCCGGGCGTAGCCCCAACCGCTTCACCCGGCTGGCCAACGCCGATGATTTCCCCGAGCTTCGACGGCAAGACTCTCACGTTCAAAATAAGCCATAAGCATGCGCATCCACCCCGAACGCTGAACGATCCGCCAGTGAGTTTCCAGTTGGAACTTACCGGGCCGGATAAAGGGATGTGCTATGGTCCCGAGAGCGCAGCTATGGAGATCGTTAGAGAGATGCAATGAGAAGTTTATTGCTGCTGGCGCCGCTCACGATCGCCGGTCTGTGCGCGCAAACGCACCCGGCGCAGGCGATGATCGAAGCTGCGCGCACCAATCCGCCTGCGCTCGTGGGCCTAATCGCGACAAACTTCCCCGTCCATAAAGACCTAGGCACGGCAATCGTGTGGGGACAGGATTTCCTGTTCGTCGTGGACACGGCCAAGCAGCCTAAGGTCGCGATTGACGGGCAGCCGCCCGCGGCGATGACGCGCGTGCCCGAGTCGGACATTTGGTACGCCCAAGTGAAGCTGCGCACCGGCGTGACGCACTCGTACGAATATTTGGCCGAGGGCCAAACGTTTCCCAGACGCGACGTGGGGGGCTACAATCCCGATTCCTATCCGAAACCCGGCGTGCCGGAGGGCACTCTCTCGGGAAAACACACTATCGCGAGCAAGATTTACGATGGCTCGGCGGCCGACTATTGGGTTTACGTCTCGCCCGGAGTCGATCCCGCGCGGCCGGCGCCGCTGATGGTCTGGCAGGACGGACAGGGTTTGGTGAATGGCGATTTATCACCCTTGCACCTCTTCACTGTCACCGAGAATCTGATTGCTCAGAAGCTGATCCCGCCCATGATCCACGTGATGATCTCGCCGGGAACCGGACCGCGCATGCGCAGTATTCAATACGATACGGTGTCGGACCGGTTCGGCCGTTATCTGATGGAAGAGGTGCTGCCGGAAGTCGAGAAGACTTACAAACTGCGCGCCGACGGTTATTCGCGCGGGATTGCGGGCGAGTCTTCCGGGGCGATTTGCGCGCTGAATGTGGCTTGGCACTTTCCGGAGAAGTTCAGCCGCGTGCACTCTACCATCGGCAGTTATACGGCGCTGCAATGGCATCCGGAAGAGCATCTGGATGGCGCGAACGTCTATCCGTTCCTGATCCGCAAGGAACCCCGCAAGAACATCCGGATCTGGCAGAGCGACGGCGTGGACGACATCGAGAATCAATTCGGAAGCTGGCCGTTACAGGCGGTCGAGCTCGCGAATTCGCTGAAGATGCAAGGCTACGATTTTCATTTTCGCTTCGGCGAAGCGGCCCACAACAGCGCGCAGGCCGCGCTCGATCTGCCCGAGTCGCTGGCCTGGCTCTGGCGCGAGTACGATGCGGCGAAGACGGAACAAACCTATGAGATGGACCCGGTTGAGCGCGACAAGCCTTTGTATCGCATCCGCATCGCTAACCGCGATGCTTGGTAAAGGCATTCTAGCCGCAGATGAACGCAGATGAACGCGGATAAAAAAATCGACTTGAATTGCGATATGGGCGAACTGCCGGATGCCGCGCTTGAGGAAGCGTTGATGGCGCACATCACTTCGGCCAACGTGGCTTGCGGCGGGCATGCGGGAGATGCGGCCAGCATGCGGCGAACCGTGGAGATGGCGCGGCGGCATGGCGTCGCGGTGGGCGCCCATCCGGGCTATCCGGATCGCGCCAACTTCGGACGCGTGGAAATGGCGCTATCCGCGGAACAGATCGCGCAGACCGTGTGCCAGCAGATCGGCGCGCTGGCCGCTATCGCGGGCGATCTCGCGCACGTGAAACCGCACGGCGCGTTATACAACGTTGCGGCGAAGAATCCGGATGTGGCGCGGGCCATTGGAGATGGAGCCGCCCGGTTCGGAAAGGAACTGATGCTGGTGGGGCTGGCCGGGTCCGTGATGCTCGACGTCTGGCGTGAGATGGGATTCCGCGTGGCGGCCGAGGGATTCGCGGACCGGCGCTATGAGCCGGATGGCAGCCTGCGATCGCGCAAATTCGCCGATGCTTTGATTACCGAACCGGATGATGCCGCCGCACAGGCGTTGCGGTTGGCGAGCGCGGGGCGCGTGCAGACGATTTGCGTCCACAGCGATACGCCTGGGTCGGTGCGGATTGTGGCGGCGGTGGCCCGGGTGTTGCGGTGCGACGCCGGTTAGTTTTTATGCCAGTGCATGTCCCAGCCGAGATACCTCGATCCGGCTTCATGCACCATCCCCGCCACCGTGGAAAAGTTGGCGGCCACGTGATGCTCCCAGCCGTTCAGGCAGATGTAGCGCAGCAGGTCTTGTAACCGCTCGATGCGCACTACGCCAGCCCCGCCGAATGTGTCGAGCGGATCGTTGGTGAACTCGCCTTCGCCGACATAGGAGCGCAGCCTGCCGGTGCGGTCGTCGGTCGAGACGCGGCAGAAGCTCATCGGCCCGGCCTTCACTCTGCCGACGCAAGTGCCGAAGGTGTTCGCCTTGCCCACCGTGCCGGCGATGATCTCCTGGAAGTCCATGCGCACGTCCGCGAAGAAATGTTTGGGCAGGTTGCTGCAATGGAAGCAGACCGCCTTGTCGGGGTCTTCGCCGTAGTTGTTGTTCCAGTCGAGCAGCGCGCTGGGCGTGCCGGACGCCATTTGCAGCGCATACATGCCCACCA